>Ga0302271_10000906_pt1 | contig 29277 bp, 20 predicted proteins | sample III_Bog_N1_1_FD_198767 | JGI IMG/M metagenome (GOLD analysis project Ga0302271, IMG submission 198767) | Peat permafrost microbial communities from Stordalen Mire near Abisko, Sweden - III_Bog_N1_1 | ecosystem: Environmental > Terrestrial > Soil > Wetlands > Peat | place: Sweden: Abisko... | reverse complement strand
TTTTAAGTTAGAAAAGAAACAGATAAATTATGAGAAACAAGCAAGCAATCACCAATAAGATTAACATAATTCCATCTGAAAGTATTATTGTACTGGGAGAGACAATCGTTAGCATAATTCAAGAAACAGGGGGGGGGTTTATTTTTTTTCATTAATTTTTGAATTCATTAAGCCATATCGTTAAAAAAGGCAGATAGTAATGGGGAAGAAAGAGGGGGGAATGCTTCAATTACGACGTTTGCTTTTAGGGGATACGCTAATAATAATCAAAACAAGAAATCAGGAAACAAACAAACAAGAGATCTCATAAAAACCTTAAGTTTTTTCAAAAAAACAAGAGAGCCTATTAACTGCTTCAAAAATAATTTGAGTTTATTTAGGAAAACCTATTCTTTATCTAATATTCAGCTTAATGAGTTCCTACAGGAGAAGCTCCGCTGAGCAAGGTGCAATATCTAATGAGATTATTTTTACAATAATAAATGTGTTTTTGGAATTAATGTAAGTTTTATCATTGTTTAATAATAAATAGGCTCAGCAGAAACTTATCCAACAATTGAGGAATGCACCAAGGACTAAGGTGTTGTGAGAAGATACACAAAAGGGCGATTTCTAGGGAAAGTAAAATGGATTAATTAGAATACACATTCATTTTTTGTTTGTCTAACTTAAATGGGACATTATTTTGTGGATATTTATCAGGGAGGCTTCGCAAAATGCTATGAATTCACGAATCTTGAATCTAAAAAAGTCGGAGCTGCTAAAGTTATCCCTAAGATATCGCTAACAAAGAGCAGAGCCAAACAAAAAGTAATTACCCAAGAAATATGATTTTGTTTGCTAAAATGAAAAAAGAAACAACTCATTATGATGATTTAAGCATAAAAAAGTATTTTGTAACTGATATTTTTGTTTGCTTTTGAACTTAAATCTCACAGTTGATGAGTGAAATCAAGATCCACAGATCATTAAGACACCAGAATGTTGTTGGCTTTGAACACTTTTTTGAAGATCATGAAAACGTTTACATTCTATTGGAAATGTGCACTAATCAGGTAACTCAAAACAGTCTTTGAATTTGATTTTGGTTTTTTTCAGTTTGAATTAGACTAATATTTGATTTATTCCTTCAATATACTCCCCAATCATATTACTCATTTATATGAGATAACCTAAGCATTTTCATTTTATGCTTGATGTGTTTATTTATAATGGAAGCTCATAAAATAAGCAATAAAACGAATAAATCAAGAATATTTTATATTATTTAGTAGCCAAGAATTTATTTTTCTATGCAATTGTCATTGTTTTGCTAATAATCTGGTTTAATATTATTCCAGACAATGAATGAACTGATCAAAAGAAGAAAGCGGTTAACTGAACTTGAAGTACAGTGCTATCTTATGTAGATTCTAAATGCCGTGAAATACCTTCATGATCATAGAGTCATTCATCGCGATCTCAAGCTTGGAAATCTGTTTCTCTCTGACAAAATGGAGATTAAGCTCGGCGACTTTGGATTAGCTACAAAACTTGAATTTGATGGGGAACGCAAACGCACGATTTGTGGCACTCCTAATTACATAGCTCCTGAGATTCTAGAAGGGAAAGATTCCGGCCACTCGTATGAAGTTGATGTGTGGTCTCTCGGTGTCATCGCATATACCTTATTGATAGGTAAAATTATTTATTTAAAAACGAATGCTCGCTTTTAAGTGAAAATAATAACTTTTTACAAAAAATAACAGGAAAGCCTCCCTTCGAAACAAACGATGTAAAGACCACTTACAGGCGCATCAAAATGAACGAATACAGCTTCCCTGATGGAGTTCAAATATCTTCTGCAGCTCGCAGCATGATCAAGAACATTTTAATCACCGATCCTGCAAAGAGACTTACAATTAATGAAATGTTTAACCATGAATTTTTTAAATCCAGTGGATCTATTCCTAAATTTCTACCTGTCAGCACCCTCGCATGTCCACCTAGTTCTTAATACATTAGGTAATTCTAAATCCCTCCTTCTTCTTCCTCATCGTCTGCTGCTATTGCTGGAGGATCAAGACAATCAGATAATTTAGTTGGTCGCAGTTAATCTCCAAAAAGATTTGAGAACACAGCTCCATTTCCAAATTCAGCAAGTTTAGTCCCGCAAGCATCTTCAACTGCATACAATCCAATAAATCTTAAATCTTCATAGTAACTTGGATTGAAAGAAAGAAAGGATTTCGTGAATACATATCGATCAGGAAGTGGAGGAGCATCAACAACTGGTCTTACAGCAAGCAGTGAATTAGCATACTAAAAACCTTATTAAGCATCTTCTAGCGCTGCTCCAAGTAGCTATGGCATTAAATCAGAGGATTAAGCAGGATTTAACACAAACTCAGCAGCATAAAGTGTCACTGGTAGTGTGAGCAGCAACATACAAAAGAATGTTAAATCTACTGCGGTTATCTCAAGTGTAACAGCAGTAGGATATTCTTCTAATGTGAATAACTAAGCTGAAACCAACAGCAGTGGTGGTAACGCTAATTATTAGTCCTACACCAGCAAATAACCTGCTTAAAATTTGCCAACAAGAAATCCAATCGAAAAATATTCTAGCTCAAATAACCTGAATCAGATTAATTCCAGCTAAGGGAGTGCCATAGCAAGAGCTAGATCTGAAAAAATGAACACATAGCCTACTTCAAGCTTACTTTAATCTTATGGTATGCCTTAGTAGCTAGCAGGCAGTGGTATGCTATTTGCAGCATAATAAACAATTACTGCACTTCCTGCAAGTGACTCAACTCTTCAAGCACCTGACATTTGGGTCAAGAAATGGGTGGATTATTCAGCTAAATATGGCCTTGGATATCTCCTGAATAATGGAGAAGCTGGTATATTTTTTAATGACTCCACTAAGATTATCCTCGATCCAGAGACAAAGTAACCAATAATTGACTTCAAAAATATTTTTTTAAATGCAAAATAAATTGTTTTTTTTTGTTTTCCCTCTCTGATTTCTGTAGAATTTTCGAATATTATGAGCGTCGTCCTGAGAAAACTGGATTAGGTGTGCAGCATACTCTATCTACTTATCCTCCAGAACTTCAAAAGAAAGTTACTTTACTTCTACATTTCCAGAAATATCTTGAAGGTGATGATAAAACTGAGACAAAAAAGGAAGAAATATAAGTATAAAAAGATGCAGAAACGTGTAATAACGGTAAGATCTATGTGAAGAAGTGGCTGAGAACAAAGCATGCAATTTTATTTATATTTAGCAATAAAGTTGCATAAGTAATTTTCTAAGATAGCACTGAAATTGTATTAAGTGACGAATTGCGGGTGCTAACGTATGTGAACAAAAAGCACGAACGATTAATATATCCTCTGAATACAGTGACATAGTAGTCCACAAATAATGAAATGACGAAAAGGCTGAAATATACTAAAGATTTGCTAGCACATATTTTTAATAACAATAGTAATACTAATAATCAGATGTTAAACACTAATAATCCATTGACTTAAGTATCTAAGAATAGTTCACAATAGGAGCCACTAACAAAAGGACCCTATTTAGATTCAAATACTAATAATATCAACAGCAACTACCAATCTTAAACCAAACCTATTTTACAGCCAAGAGAAAATTTACATTTCTCGAAGAATCCATCTTCTGTGCCTTCGACGTCAAGTTAAACTTAGTTTTCGTAGCCCCATTCGTACCCTATCTCCTACAATAACTTTACTCAAAGTAAATACCTGCTCTTTAAATAATAAATTACAGAAAATGAACTCTAGCAAGCTTAATTTCTTTAATAAATTTGCATTTGCATTTTCATTTTTATTTTTTTTCTACTTATTTTAGATGAGAATGTAAACACTTTAATGAGTAGTAAGACTGGACTTCTGTAAGCAAAGACAGTTACTAGTGGTAAGATTGATGAACTTAGTTCACTTTATTTGCTTATTTCACTGGGATTTCTTCTTCGTTTGTTTAAACAAATAAAAACTGATTTCATTTTTTTTGAACAGGATTTGGAGGAGCAATTAATTCAAATGTACCTAAAAAGGAAATAGCCAATATGGGTTCAGGAAGCAACTCTGGGATAAACTGTTCTTCAGGGGCTTATAATTTACTGAAGAGTAACTCTTCTTTTGGAAGAATTAACTCAGCAAATTAGGCTTAGAGTAGCTCCCTTTCTAACTTGAACAACAACAATAACTTTAGCAATTACATCTTGAGCTCTCGCAAGACAGATTTTTGACTTGGAATTATCTCTCTTTTTTTATCTTTATATTTAAATTGAAAAAACCTGTAAAAAAATGATAACTTATTATTGTTTATTGCATCCGAAAAATGAAAAATGAAAGATCCTCTAAATTTTTACAATTTAATTACATAAATGTTCCTTGAACAAAGTACTGATTACATTTTTCAAAACATTGATTTAGACCTACTTAATTGAAAACTGTGTTTTTAGCTCCTGTATTATTCACCATTTTGGCGAAGATGCCCTGTTTATTGCCAGTCAAGTTATAGGGAGTTCCTTATTCGATGATTTATCCCTTCTCAAGGACGATCACTTCATCATATTCTGCAATCGTCAGCAGTCTGTGAGCTATCGAAATAATCGTGACATCCTTGAATTTTTATTTGATTTTTTCTTGGATGAATGTTTCAGTTTCGTCATCGCAATTTGAAGTGGCTTCGTCTAAAACCAGAATCTTACTCTTTTTTAAGATGGCCCTGCCAAGGCAAATCAATTGCTTCTATCCCGTGCTCAGAAGACTGCAGGAAGTAGATATTTTCGTTTCCAGTCCATCAGCGAAATTCTTTACTAACTCTATAGGGGGAAAATGATCAAAATAAATAAACAAGAATTAATTTTTATTAATAATTTTACTTTTTAATTGAATTTCCTTGAGTGCACTCCATATTTGATTGTCTGTGTACTTGCGAAGAAGATCTAAATTCTAGCGAATCGTCCCAGAGAAAATAAAAGGAAGCTGAGGGATGATGCTTAAACTTTCTCTCAATTAATTGAGTTACATTTTATGTATTGATTAGCCATCAATTTAAATAAATCCTATTTTTTCATCTATTTCAGTTTTTTACACTTAATTTTCATACTAAATGTAATTTTATTGTTTCAAATCGAAATCTCCAATTGTATCCATTGTCGGAGCTCTTTGATTAATGGCACCTTCTGTAGTAGCTGTCTCTAACAATTGTTTCTGTGGTTTTGTGTTTTCAATGTCAAACATTCTAAATAGCGCTTGAACAATTGAAGATTTTCCTGCTCCTGACCTGCCAACTATTCCTACTTTTTATCCATGAGAAATCTTAAAAGAAACTCCATTTAAGGTTGGTTTCAGATTCTCTCTGTATCTCATGTGAACATTATGAAAGACAATTTCTCCTTTTTAAATGAATCCTGTTTCCTAAATTTCTTTTTTATCATTTTAGACTTATTAATTAATGGCTGCTTATTATTATTGAAATGACTATTCTTGTTCTATTGTCGTCATATTTATTGTTCTCTAAACACTTGTCATCACTACATCTAATAAAATTATTTATCTAAAACAAATATTTGTTGTCAAAAGAGCTCTTAAAGCTGCAAATTAAAAAATAAGTTGATAATTTGAGTTTTAAAAAGAATTGTCGGAAAATAGTTGTAAATTATTAATAAAAAATACCTAAGTCCTGATTAAAGCTTGGAACTAAGGCTAATGAAGAAGGCAATGATTTGACCAAGATTCTATCCAGAAGAATCCAATTGTATTGCAAGGAATATACCAATAATAGAAAATATTTGAGCAATGAGTGTTACATACAATCCAAAAGCTCTTGTGGAATACCAGAAAGATAAAGTTGACCTTAATTCTTAGTTGAGGAGTTGATTTAAATTAACACCGAATTTTTCAGATTGGTTGTATACATTTATCGGGCATAAACCATTCATGGAAGAAGAAAAATAAGAGAGCATGCTTGAACTTAGGTTCATTTCGAGTTCTTTTGTCCCAGTGATGGCACTTTTGGAGGCAATGAAAAACCCATAGAGAATCAAAGCCATGAAGAAAGTCACAATCAGGAAATAAGGGTTGAGGAGTATGATTGAAGAGATGAGGATAAAAGAGTTGCAGATCACCTCCAAAGAGTCAATCAATGCTTTTGAAAGGTTTATGTCGAGGTTGCTGAGATCATTTGAGAATCTGCTGATGATCCTGCCACTGGGAATGGAATCAAAATAACTGATTTTAGCCTTGAGAATTTGTTTAATCATTGATTCATGGATATTTTAATTAATATCGTTGACGAGAATGACTACAAGCCCTCTTTTAATGATGATAGCACTAAAATAAGCTCCAACAATGATACCGAGTTCTATTAAAGTGTCATTCATTTCTTAGGTTTATCCTTCTTCAGATTGAAATTTTCCAAGTGTTTTTGTGAAAAGCACATAAATCAGTTCTCCAGTGATAAAAGCAATCAAAGTCACAGGAAATAAGAATTTCAGTTTAGAGAAACTGAAATACTTGAAATAAGTCTGAAAATTCACATTGATTTTCTCATCAAGCTAAATTTCCATTTCCTAAACTTTCTTGTTTTCTTGGTCGATTTGAGATTAAGGATTCTTTAATGGTGAACTAATTTCTAAAGTAATTATTTCTCTGTTATCTATTTTATTAATTGATTGGTTAATAATTATTGAATTTTGAAATTAGTCTGCCACAGGAGAGAAAATAGATTCATTAATGGAACTTTATTCTTCCTCTCCTTCCTAGTCTTCCAGTTGTGTTTGGCCATTAATTTCGATCCGAATTGACTTAATTGACTGGCTATCTGATAGTCTCTTCTTAATTACATTTCCTTCTAGCAAAATGACTTGATCCGACTATTTAATAATGTCTTGATTATGCGTGACAAGAATTACAGTTTTTCCTTTCAAAAAGACTCTTATTGCTTTCTCAAACACGATCTTTGCAACCTTTAGTTTAAGAAAAATCCAGATTTAATTTTTTGCTTTTATGAAATTTTTTTTCATTTCAATGTATTTTTTACCTTTGTGTCAAGAGCTGACAGTGGATCGTCTAGAAGATAGATATCTGCTTGAGAGTAGAGGGCTCTTGCTAGAGAAATCCTAGAACGCTGTCCACCACTAAGATTCGAGCCTCCTTCTACTAATTTCGTCATATCTCCCTCACTTTAATTCTCGATATCTGGTTTCAACTAGCAAGCTTCAATCACTTGACCATAGAGGAATGAGTTAAAGTTTTTTCCAAAGAGAATATTCTCCCTTATGGCCATATCAAAGATAAAGGATTACTGGTCAACATAAGCGATTTTTCCTTGGCTTTGGAATATTCCTTTGAAAAATGGCATTTCTTAGGTGAAACAACTTAACAGAGAAGATTTTCCAGAACTTAGAGGGCCAATCAAAGCCACAATCTATCCAGGAGTGACACTCAAATTAATATTAGAAAGCACAGCCTGCTAGTCTCTTTCCCAGAAACAGTAAAAATTTTTGAGAAGAATTTCTCCAATCTCAAGTTTTTTGATCGACTCTTAATTTTCATTTTGTTCATCAGGAGATGCTTGCTAATCTGCGGTTTCAAAACAAAAGATGTTAGAATAAAATGAATAAATCAGAATTGCAGCAAATTACCTAAGGAAATCATCTTTGGAGATTCAATGTTAATAATCGAAACAATTCTCAAAATGACTGTCTTTAATTCAAGGAGTCCAGCTACTCTTATTCCACAAGATAAAACAACATCTTATCTTAGAAATATGAAAAGATCCAAGGTTGAAAATATGTTGGCTAGTGTTAAGCTAAAAGGGTCTCCAAATTAAGAAACGACGAGGATGATTATTGTTAATGCTACGAACCCTGAAGACAAGCTTAGGGCGTTATCTATCAATTAAATTACTTTTGTAAACAAAAGATACTTCAACTCTTAGCTGCGAAGGGTTTGAGTTAATTTAACGAAAGCTGATTCTCAGGCATAAATCTTGATAAGTCGTATTCCTTCGAGAATCTCTTTTGTAAGCTTAATTCGTTAGTCAATAACTGTTGTTTTCTTGACAAAAAAGCACTTACTAAAGCTTGCCAGAGACATCTGTAAAGGAACACAAGCGACTATGTACCCGATTCCAGCAAGTGAATAATATTCAAATCTTTTAAAAACAAAAATTAAATAAATTAATAGGGCTAATAAAGTTAATCATTGTTAAAACCAAATGTGTTCTGAAAAATAAATCAATATAACTAAAAAAACCTAACATTTAAAAATTATGCCCATATTATTTTACCTGAGATACAAGATGAAACTTATAGCAAAAAAAGGAAATAAGAGGACAGGAAGCTTAAGAACATCCAACAGTTTCATTTCAATTACTTTTAGATCACTTGCAAAGATATTTATTAATTTTCCTGGACTTTATTTACTAAGAGTATTAGCTGAGTATTCTCCAGTCTTAGTAAAAATTAGCTAAATAATAAGGGTTCTAAATATCTAGAAAATATTTACTAATAACCTACTTGCATGCTAATCTAACAAGCACACAAGAAGTAAAGATAAGCATATGTATGATGCATTAATATACACACCAGACATATTTTTATCATTATCACTAAAGCTGTTCAGCAGCATTCCTATTGTAAGAGAAGAAAAGAGCTTAATAGAAAAGTAGCTCATGATCAATACAAGCATCAATAGCAAGTCTTTCCAAAAGAAAGACAACATGACTGATAGAAAGCTAAAAACCCCAAAGATTTTCTTACTTGATTTGCACTTTGCTTTCTTTCTCTCAAGTAATTAGCTAAATCCTTCAAAACATTTTTCTATCTTCCATTCTTCTAATAGTTATGGCATATCATTTATTAATAGACGAGAGGATTATTTTAGCTTTTTGAAACACTAAATTAAGATTTTTAGGCAATTTATAATTAAAACATGAGAAATTCTCCAGGTGTTCATGTTGAAATCTTATTATTTTTGTTAAGATTTTCCAAAAAAAACGTCATTCTTAGATTATTTATCATATGTTTTGCATTGAGGGAGAACTACTTGATCTTGAGTTCCATCTTATGCAATCAGTTATTTCTGTTGGATATTCTCAATATTGATTGCATAAGTTATTGGAATTTTTTAGCTTTCCAAATCAGTCTAGATATTATCATTTTTTCCAATTGTCTTAATACCAACATTTTTTTAACTCTCCTATTCTTCTTTCTCTTCTCCTTGCTCTTCAAGTTCGTTGTAAGGTTATGAAAACATTTGAGACTTTAAGATATACAAAAATTTATAAAATATTATCAAGCACAACTAACTGTTTAATTATGTTTTTCAAATCAACTTTCTTTTTCTTTGGTGTGAAATCTGATAGACAAGATTGCCTGTTTTGGAAGGTTAGATTACGTGTTTTCACATCAAACTCTTATTCAAGGAGATTACATATCATCGAATCAAGTTATATAATATAATTCTCCTCGAAACTTACAAAGAAACTGGCATATGATTAATTAATGTTATCCTAAACTCTCAGAATCGCATTTGAAAATGGGAATAAAAAAATGTGTGAAAAACATTTAAACAATACTCATAAAAACATACTATTTTCTCTTCTACTTTTACTACCCTCAAAATATTAGTTGAAATACAATAAAGATAGATTCTGTTTTAAGTTACATTCTTTCCGATAATAGCATCTGCTTTTTATTAAAACCTGTGATTGATTTTTTGAAACTGCCATGGTTATGTTGCTGGACCTTTTTGAAATTAATCAAGCTTCACAATCAAACATATGAAAGATCTATAGAAGAAGTTTTCAAATAATATCCTCTTCTTTTAATAAAAGATTTAACGTTTGATTATTTCTGTGCTTCTCCCCACCTTTCATATTGTAACTACGATTTCAAACAATTAAATAAAAAAAACAAATCAAATAGAAAACTCATCTTCTTTGGATCTATTAATCAAAAGCTCTTACTCAGAGATAATGTTACAAATTGTTAATGCGTTTGTAGAGTACTCATACTCATTAGGAGATTTGTAGCGCCTTTTTAATGAAGTTTTTTCTTAATCGCCATCATTAAATACCTTTCAAATAATAATATTAAAAAATGGTGATGATGAATTATAGTTTTTGAATAAGTTTTGGGGGTTATTGCTATCCATGACTTATTTCTGAGGAATTCTGAAATGAACATTCACTCTAAGATTTACTAATATCTTGAAAACAAGAGAAAAAAAAAAAAAAATTAGAAATATGATAATCTCAGAAACAATGTATTAGAAAACAGAAGCTATCTCAATATTTATCTAATAGCCATTTTTATATATTCATATCATCACTTCCTTTCAATTTTAAGTAAATTTTATTTTTATTTTGCTTGAAATATTTGTAATTGAGAGAACAGATAGATGTATGGTAAAGAAAGAGAGAGCTAGAAGATTCTAACTTGAGAATCTAATTCTTCAAAATAATAATAATCTTATCGAAAGAAAATTAAAATAATGGGATAATAATCAAAAGCCGTTTGATAAGTCAATTTATCTGAACTCTAAACAAAATTGATTAACAGAAATTTTTTCAAATAGCCTTTTTTAACAGGGAAAAAGGGTATCATTAATTTAAAGAAGTTCTAAAAGACTCTACTTTTATAATAAGCCTCTAATCGATCTAAAAGAAAAAAAAATCATTGAAAACAGATGATAGTTTTAGCAAATAAGATTTCCTTAAGTATTCCTTTTTTTTTCGAATAATTTCTCAAAGACACTGAGATGGTCTTACAAATGATTTTGTATGAAAAAATCAAGACAAAAAGAAGAATAATCAAAAATAGAAGGAACAATGTTATTTCAATATCCTATTTAGTCTCTTAAAAACGAGAACACATGAGCCCTTCTTCAAGCCAATTGAGTTAAACAAACGCCAGAAGAATTACTGAAACAAATAATCAATTTAGAATAACAGTTGTTTTTTTTTTACTAATTAAAAGCATCAAGGAAATATAATTTCATTGTTTAATCTCAAGTAAGTTTTAGTGTCTTCTTGTTTTTTTGATCAATTTAAAGAACCTCTTCTCGTTTTTAGCTCCTGTATTATGCACCATTTTGGCGAAGATGCCTTGTTTATTGCCAGTCAAGTTATAAGGAGTTCCTTATTCTACGATTTATCCCTTCTCAAGGACGATCACTTCATCATATTCTGCAATCGTCAGCAGTCTGTGAGCTATCGAAATAATCGTGACATCCTTGAATTTTTATTTGATTTATTCTTGTATGAATGTTTCAGTTTCGTCATCGCAATTTGAAGTGGCTTCGTCTAAAACCAGAATCTTACTCTTTTTTAAGATGGCCCTGCCAAGGCAAATCAATTACTTCTATCCCGTGCTCAGAAGACTGCAGGAATTAGATATTTTCGTTTCCAGTCCATCAGCGAAACTCTTTACTAGCTCTTTAGGAAAAAATGATCAAAATACATTCAAAAACAGAAATAATAATTTGAATAATTTGCTTGAAATAGGAAAGCTTACATTTTAAGTGGATGTCTTTGAGTGCACTCCATATTTGATTGTCTGTGTACTTGCAAAGGGGATCTAAATTCTAGCGAATCGTCCCAGAGAAAATGAAGGGAAGTTGAGGGATGATGCTTAAACTTTCTCTCAATTGGTTGAGCTGCACATTATGTATTGATTGGCCATCGATTTAAATAAACCCATCCTTTTCATCAATTTCAGTTTATTACTCTTGATTGTGTAATTAAATAGAATTTTAGTGTTTCAAATCGATATCCCCCATTGTAGCCATTGTCGTCGCTCTTTAATTATTAATTGCAGCTTCTGTCGGAATCGTTCCTAACGACTGCAGAGTTTACAATTTTTATTGCATTGTGTTTTCAATGTCAAACATTCTAAATAGCGCTTGAACTATTGAAGATTTTCCTGCTCCTGATCTGCCAACGATTCCTACTTTTTAGCCAGGAGAAATCTTAAAAGAAACTCCATTTAAGGTTGGTTTCAGATCATCTCGGTATCTCATGTGAACATTGTGAAAGACAATTTCTCCTTTTTGAACGAATCCAGTTTCTGGAGTGTCTTCTTGCTCATTTGTTAGTTATTTTGATTATGAGTATTCTTGTTCAATAATCGTCATATTTATTGTCCTTTAAGCACTTGCCATCACTACGTCTAGTAAAATTATCGATCTGTATAAAAATATCCAAAAAAAAATATTTTTATCTTGTCTAAGGATAACTTGGAAAATAATTAAAAAGTTAAATTACCTAAGTCCTGATTAAAGTTTAGAACTGAGACTAATGAAGAAGGCTATGATTTGACCAAGATTTGATCCAGAAGAATTCAATTGTATTGCAAGGAAAATGCCAATAATCGAAGATATTTGAGCAATGAGGGTTACATAAAACCCAAACGCTCTTGTGGAATACCAAAAAGAAAAAGTTGATCTCAATTCTTAGTTGAGGAGTTGATTTAACTCAGCACCAAACTTTCCCGATTGATTGTAAACGTTTATTGGACATAGACCGTTCATGCTAGAAGAAAAATAAGAGAGAGTGCTTGAACTTAAGCTCATTTCAAGCTCTTTAGTCCCAGTGATAGCGCTTTTAGAGCACTTGAAAAATGCATAGAGGATCAAAGCCATGATGAAAGTGACAATCAGGAAATAAGGATTGAGAAGTATGATTGAAGAGATGAGGACAAAGGAGTTGCAGATCACCTCCAAAGAGTCAATTAATGCTTTTGAAAGACCTATGTCGAGGTTGTTGAGATCATTTGAGAATCTGCTGATGATCCTGCCACTGGGAATGGAATCAAAATAACTGATTTTAGCCTTGAGAATTTGCTTAATCATTGATTCATGGATAATTTAATTAATATCGTTGACGAGAATGACTACAAGCCCTCTTTTAATGAGGATGGCACTAAAATAAGCTCCAACGATGATACCGAGTTCTATTAAAGTGTCATTCATTTCTTAGGTTTATCCTTCTTCAGATTGAAATTTTCCGAGTGTTTTTGTGAAAAGAACATAAATTATTTCTCCAACGATAAAAGCGAGCAAAGTTACAGGAAATAAGAATTTAAGCTACGAGAAACTGAAATACTTGGAATAAGTATGAAAATTCACATTGATTTTCTCATCAAGTTAGATTTCCTTTTCCTAAGCTTTCTTGTTTTCTTGATCGACTTGAGGTTAGGGATTCTTTAATGGGGAACCGATTACTAAAATGAGTTCTTCTTTTTTTTCACTATTATTAATTGATTAGTTGCACATTATTGATGTATGGTGTTAGTCTGTCATAGGAGAAAAAATGGAATTATCAAGGGAACCTTCCTCTTCTTCTTAGTCTTCCAGTTGTGTTTGACCATTAATTTCAATCCTAATTGACTTAATTGACTGGCTATCTGATAGACTCTTCTTAATTACACTTCCTTCTAGCAAAATGACTTGATCCGACTATTTAATAATGTCTTGATTGTGCGTGACAAGAATTACAGTTTTCCCTTTCAAAAACACTCTAATTGCTTTCTCAAACACGATCTTTGCAACCTTTAGTTTAAAATAAAAATCAAATTCTCAAATAAATAAAAATTTCCCTATGTTTTAAGATAAAAATTAAATATTGATATTTTTATTTAGTTTTTGAGAATGCCTTTCATGATTAAGATTTTTACTTTTGTGTCAAGAGCTGATAGTGGATCGTCTAGCAGATAGATATCTGCTTGGGAGTAGAGGGATCTTGCTAGAGAAATCCTAGAACGCTGTCCACCACTAAGATTCGAGCCTCCTTCTACTAATTTCGTCATATCTCCGTCACTTTAATTTTCGATATCTGGCTTCAACTAGCAAGCTTCAATCACTTGATCATATAGGAATTAGTCATAGCTTTTTCCAAACAGAATGTTCTCCCTTATGGTCATATCAAAGATATAGGATTATTGGTCAACATAAGCGATTTTTCCTTGGCTTTGAAATACTCCTTTGAAAAATGGCATTTCTTAGGTGAAACAACTTAACAGAGAAGATTTTCCAGAACTTAGAGGTCCAATCAGGGCGACAATCTATCCAGGAGCGACACTCAAATTAATATTAGAAAGCACAGCCTGCTAGTCTCTTTCCCAGAAACAGGAAAAATTATCGAGAAGAATTTCTCCAATCTCAAGTTTTTTGATCGACTCTTAATTTTCGTTTTGTTCATAAGGAGATGCTTGCTAATCTGAGATTTAAAAATAAAAATAGGTTAGCTTAAAAAGGAATAACCAGAATTGCAGCAAAGTACCTAAGGAGATCATCTTTGGAGATTCAATGTTAATAATCTAAATGATTCTCAGAATGACTGTTTTTAATTCAAGGAGTCCTGTAAGTCCTGATCCACAAGATAGCACAACATCTTATCTTAAAAATATGAAAAGATCCAATGTTGAAAATATGTTGGCTAGTGTCAAGCTAAAAGGGTCTCCAAATTAAGAAACGACTAAGATGATTATTGTTAGAGCTACGAATCCCGACGAAAAGCTTAGGGCGTTATCTATCAATTGAATTACTTTTGTGAACAAAAGATACTTCAATTCCTAGTTGCGAAGAGTCTGGGTTAGTTTAACAAAAGCTGATTCCCAGGCATATATCTTGATAAGTCTTATTCCTTCGAGAATCTCTTTTGTGAGCTTGATTCGTTGATCAACAGCTGCTGTTTTTTTGACAAAAAAGCACTTACTAAAGCTTGCCAAAAACATCTGTAAAGGAACACAAGCGATAATGTAACCGATTCCAGCAAGTGAATAATATCCAAATCTGTTTAAAGAAAATTAAAGTAGATTAATATGATGAATACATTTTTTTGTAAAATATTGAGACAATTTCCCCCAAAAATTAATTAAGTCCTTTATGAAAGAAAAACAAAAAATCCCTTAGAAGTTGGAAAATATCAATCAGAAGCCTGAATTTAAGTTAGTTTGATATGTGTTAGATGTTGAAAATAGAAGTATTTTTGGGGTGGGTAACGAGGGAAGAAAAATAATAATTAAGTTAAATACTTTTTTTCCTCCCCTACGAAAATTATGGAAAACCCTCAAAAAACTGATTTCACTACTGTTAAAATTGAGTATTCTCTTTATTGTGTTTCAGTAAAAACAGTCTTAAATGAAAATCTAAAAAAACTGAAATTGAATACTCCAATATTTTACCTGAGATATGAGATGAAACTAATAGCAAAAAAAGGGAGCAGGAGGATAGGAAGCCTGAAAATATCAAGAAGCTTCATTTCTACTACTCTTAAATCACTCGCAAAGATATTTATTAATTTTCCTGGACTTTAATTGTGCAGAGTGTTTGCTGAGTACTCTGCTGTTTTTTAATAAACTAGCTTAATAATGAGGGTTCGAAATATCTAATAAATGTCTACTAATTATCTATTTGTATGCTAATCAAACAAACTCACAAGAAGCAAAGATAAGCAGATAAAAGATGCATTCAGATAGACAGCGGACATATCTTAATTACTTGTGCTTAAGCTATTCAAGAACATTCCAATCGTAAGAGAAGAAAAGAGCTTAACAGAGAAGAAGCTTAGGACTAAAACTAGCATTAAAAGCAAGTCTTTCCAAAAGAATGACAATACAACTGACAAGAAATTAGAAACCCCGAAGATTTGCCTATTTTATTTGCATTTTGCTCTCTTGCTCTCAAGCAATTGGTTAAATCGTGCAAAGCTCCTTTCTATCTTCTATTCTTCTAATAGTTCTGGAATATCTGCTAATTGCAAGCGAGGGGACTTTTTTAGCTTTTTAAAGCACTGAATTAATATTTTCAGGCAATGTATCATTAAAATACGAGATATCCCCCAGGTATTCATGTTCAAATCTTGCTTTTTTTGATTACATTATTCAAAATAAATGTCATTCTTCGAAGATTGGTCATTTATTTTGCATAACGAGAGAACTGCTTAAACTGGTGTCACATCTTATGAAGTCCTTGTTTGGTATTGGACATTCTCGATAGAAAAAGCAGAAGTTATTGGATTTTTTTAGCTTTCCAAATCAATTCTAATTTCATTATTATTATCGTTTCCTTAAATTGGAATGGTATCAGTTTCTTTATTCTCATTTATTTCTTTCTCTTCACACTGCTCTTCAAATTTGTTGTATGGTTATGATAACATTTTAAACTGCAAATATCTTATATTGTTTTTCAAAATAGATTATTAAAACAACCTACTTCTAAAATCCAGCTTTTCAATAAGGTTTCTTGTTTATTTTATATTTGGTAGACAAGGAAGGAGTGTAATTTAGAAAGATAGATTGATCTTTTCAGATTATATTCATTGTGCATACTTAATTTCACTCTGGTATAGCTTACATCTGTTTTAATACGTAATCTGAAAATTATCAAATCTGCAGTTGAGTTTCAAAAGATACAAAAGACACAGGATTAAATTATAAAAAAGATCCCAAACTCCCAAATTTGAATTTCAAATAAGAAAAATACATTCAAATACTGATCATAAAATCAAATTTTTTATTTTAAAGACTTTTCCTGCTCTCAAAACGAAAATTAAAACTCTTAATAGACTGTTTGAGTATTTAATTATGCTTCTTTTGATCACACCCTAAGTTTTTAGTTCATAAATCCATTTTTTATTTTGGAAAATGTCAAATTTTGAGATGTTTGCTTGTACTCTTGAAATCAATCAAGCGTTACCATCTAAAGATCGATTTTATTACTGACTTCGAATCAAATAAGAAATATCTTTCTAAAATATTCTCCCCATTTCATAAAAGAAATTATGTTTAGTTTATTTGCCCCACCTTTCATACAGTAACTATGTTTTTGAATTATTTATCAAATCTTAGGTTCTTCTTTTTTTGGAGGTATTAATCTAATTTCGTAGCCACAGATAGCGTTACCCTTTGTTAATGCGTATGTAAATTATTACTTCAAGGAAATTTGTTTCAAATATTGTTACAAATCCACTCTTGGGAGTTTTATTATTTATGTCAGTTTTACTATGCCAACATAGCCATAAAATGCTCAAATTCACTTGATTTGTGTTTTATTATTATTTTAAATGAAGATGAGTCATTTCAGTTCATCATTATTTGAAAAGAAATTGGATGAAAACTAACATAAAGTAACAGCAAACCAGACAAATTGAAACTTTTTAAAAGTTGATTCTTCAAAAACATAATTCTCATCAATAGACAAACATAAACCAAAGCCATTTGATTAAGCAACCAACCACCGAATTTAACGCACTTCATTAATTGAAATTTATTTCAAATTACCAATACATTTAGTTTATTGGGGTAATTTTATGAAACGAGAGAAGCAGTTTACTTTCCTTGCATAAATAAGAATGAGCCTTTAATTGTAAGAGGCATCCTGTTTATATGTTTTACCACAAAATTTGAAATATCTGATAGAAAAATAATAAATTTTTTTTGGATGCGTTAAATCTATCATTGGCCTTTATTACTCATTTTTTTGCATTATTTCTTCGATATGAGTGCTTATTTCAATGAAAATAATCAATTTGGCATTTCAAAAAGTTAAAAATACAATGCTTACAATTTTTCGAAGCAATTTTTCTAAATAAAGAACTATTAGCTACTACTTTTTCCCCTTTGTTTTTATTTGCCCTTTTCTTTCAACCACCCAATAAACATAAGTAGATTATATTGCAATTCTTATTTTTTCAACAGAAAAAGGGAAAAATTCAGATTTTTTACTAATCGAATTTATTTTATCGAATTAAACATCAATCTTTAATCAAGATTAGATTTATGAGGTATAGGTGGTATTCATGATCTTTAAGTTACATTTCCATAAATTTAATTCATGTGCTTTTTCTTTGCTTAAATTCATTTGTGGCATCAGCTCCTATGGCTTTAGAAAGGAAGCAATCCATGAAATTTCTTTGAGAGGATTAAAATTAGCTGATAGACATGTCCTTTGTACTTGTCTTAAAATTTTCTGAATATTGGGTTCAAGATTTCTTTGCATTTCTCATTTTTAATTTGGAGTATTTAGCGGATAGATTGGTCAACAATTTTTAAAAACCTCTAGTTGAATATTAGACATTTATTTTAAGAGAATTTTTATTTCTAGCTTTTGATGATTGTATTCAGCAAAATTAGTCTTTCTTTTATCAATATTTTTGGATCTATTATCTGCACTTTTTGGACAAGATAAAACAAAAATATACCTCAAAATCTAAAAATAAAGTGAAAAAATCAAAAAGGAAGCTAATTCCTAAAGAAAATATAGAAGTTTAGTATAAATAGCGGTTTCTATCTTTTCCCCTCACTTCATACTTCCCACATCCAAAAAAATTATTAAAAAATGAAAAAAAATAATTCTGATATTTTATTATTTTGAACATTACATAAAAAATTGTAAGTTTATTAATATTCATAAAGGAAAGAATTATTTTCTATGAATAAATCACACTAATTATTTTTAAAATAGCATTCTAAACAAATAAACCATAACGTATTCAAAATCTTAGTTAATAATATAAAAATAACAGAGAGACAACATAGACGAATTACTGAAAAAAATAATCAATTTAATTGAATGAGATTAATTCACTCATAAAAAAAACATAAAGAAAGGAAAATAATAATTCATTGTTGAATATGAAGTTAATTTTAATGCCTTCTTGCTTTTTTGATCATTTTAAAGAACCTCTTCTCGTTTTTAGCTCATGTATTATGCACCATTTTGGCGAAGATGCCTTGCTTGTTGCCAGCCAAGTTGTAGGGAGTTCCTTATTCTACGATTTATCCCTTCTCAAGGACGATCACTTCATCATATTCTGCAATCGTCAGCAGTCTGTGAGCTATCGAAATAATCGTGACATCCTTGAATTTTTATTTGATTTTCTCTTGGATGAATGTTTCAGTTTCGTCATCGCAATTTGAAGTGGCTTCGTCTAAAACCAGAATCTTGCTCTTTTTTAAGATGGCCCTGCCTAGGCAAATCAATTGCTTCTATCCCGTGCTCAGAAACTACAGGAACTAGATATTTTCGTTTTCAGTCCATCAGCGAAACTCTTCACGATCAAAATACATTCAAAAACAGAAACAATAATTTGAATGATTTGCTTGAAATAGGAAAGCTTACATTTTAAGTGGATGTCCTTGAGTGCACTCCATATTTGATTGTCTGTGTACTTGTAAAGAGGATCTAAATTCTAGCGAATCGTCCCAGAGAAAATGAAGGGAAGCTGAGGGATGATGCTTAGACTTTCTCTCAATTGATTGAGCTGCACATTATGTAGTGATTGGTCATCGATTTAAATAAACCCATCCTTTTCATCAATTTCAGTTTATTACTCTTGATTGTGTAATTAAATAGAATTTTAGTGTTTCAAATCAATACTCCCATTGTAGCCATTGTCGTCGCTCTTTAATTATTAATTGCAGCTTCTGTCGGAATCGTTCCTAACGACTGCAGAGTTTACAATTTTTATTGCATTGTGTTTTCAATGTCAAACATTCTAAATAGCGCTTGAACAATTGAAGATTTTCCCCTTCTGATCTGCCAACTATTCCTACTTTTTAGCCAGGAGAAATCTTAAAAGAAACTCCATTTAAGGTGGGTTTCACATCATCTCGATATCTCATGTGAACGTTGTGAAAGAAAATTTCTCCTTTTTGAACGAATCCAGTTTCTGGAGTGTCTTATGATTAGTTAGAAGTTTGTTAATTATTGGATGTTAGTAAAAATAATTATGATTATTCTTGCTAGATGTTCATCATATTTATTGTCCTCTAAGCACTTGTCATCACTTCGTCAAGTGAAATTATTGCTCTGATTTAATATGAGTAGTTGAGCAAATAAATAAAAATACCTGAGTCCTGTTTAAAGCTTGAAACTGAGAGCAATGAAGAAGGCAATAATTTATCCGATATTCGATTCAGAAAAATCCAATTGTAAAGCAATGAAAATACCAATAATCGAAGATATTTGAGCAAGCAGAGTTACATGCAATCCAAAAGCTCTTGAAGAATACCAGTAAGAGAACACTGACCTCAATTCTTAGTTAAGAATTTGAGTTAATTGGTCACTAAACTATCTTGATTGATTATAAACATTTATTTGACACAGTTCGTTCATGCTTGAAGAAAAGTAAGAGAGCACATTTAAACTCAGGCTCATTTCGAGTTCTTTTTTTGCAGTGATGGTGCTCTTGGAGACTATGAAAAACCCATAAAGAATCAAAGATATGATGAAAGTAACAATCAGGAAATAAGGATTGAGGAGTATGATTGAAGCGATGAGGACGAAAGAGTTGCAGATAACCTCCAAAGAGTCAATTACTGCTTTTGAGAGACCTATGTCGAGGTTGCTGAGATCATTTGAGAATCTGCTGATGATCCTGCCACTGGGAATGGAATCAAAATAACTGATTTTAGCCTTGAGAATTTGCTTAATCATGGATTCGTGGATATTTGAATCGATATTGTTTACGATAATTAGAACTAATCCTCTCTTAACAAGGATGGCATCAAAATATGCTCCGACTATGATACAGAGTTCAATTAAATTATTATTCATTTCTTAGGTTTATCCTTCCTCCGATTGAAATTTTCCAAGTGTTTTTGTGAAAAGCACATAAATCAGTTCTCCAGCGATCAAAGCAATCAAAGTCACAGAAAATAAGAATTTCAGCTTCGAGAAACTGAAATACTTGAAATAAGTCTGAAAATTCACATTGATTTTCTCATCTAGCTAGATTTCTTTTTCCTATATTTGTTTGCTTTATTGATCAACTTATGGTTAGGGATTTTTCAGTGGCGAAAGATTTTTCAAAGTAATTTCTTCTTTTTTTTCACTTTTATTAATTGATTAGTTACATATTATTGACATATGGTGTTAGTCTGTCATAGGAGAAAAAATGGAATCATCAAGAGACCCTCCTTACTCTTCTTCCTAATCCTTCAGTTGTGTTTGACAATTAATCTCAATCCGAATTGACTTGATTGACTGACTATCTGATAGTTTCTTCTTAATTACACTACCTTCTAGCAAAATGACTTGATTCGACTATTTAATAATGTCTTGGTTGTGCGTGACAAGAATTATAGTTTTCCCTTTCAAAAATATTCTTTTTCTTTCTCAAACACGATCTTTGCAACCTTTATTTAAAAATTTTTAATCAAGATTTATTTTTATGAGAATTTTGTTCATTCTGATGTATTTTTGACTTTTGAGTCAAGAGCTGACGGATCGTCTAACAGATAGATATCTGCTTGGGAGTAGAGGGCTCTTGCTAGAGAAATCCTAGAACGCTGTCCACCACTAAGATTGGAACCTCCTTCTACCAGGTGTTCATGTTCAAATCTTGTTTTTTTAGATTACACTATTCTACAAAAATTTCATTCTTCGAAGATTGATCATTTATTTTGCATTGTGAGATAACTGAGCATCTCACATCTTCTTGTGTTATTGTTTTTTGTTAGGCCTTTTCTATTGAAAAAGCAGAAGTTGTTGGATTTGTTTAGCTTTTCAAATCAATTTAGATGTTTTTACTAACATTTCCTGGGATTGAAATGGTAACAGTTTCTTCAATCTCATTTTTTCTTTCTCCTCAAGCTGCTCTACGAATTTATTGTACGGTTATGAGAACATTTCAAAATATTTTTCTTTGGCAATTAATTATTATTTCAATCTACTGCGAAAATACTGCTCTTCAAAATAGATTTCTCCTAAAACTTCTAAAACTTGAGTCTTATTGAAAAAATAGTGTTTTTTAGAAAAGGAAAGATTGTTTTTTAAGATAAATCTTATTCAATGTTCTTGCTTATTTTCACATCATTTAATGAATTTTCTTCTAGATACATTTACATATGCTTAATAGGTCATCCTGTATCAAATTTACATCTGATAATATTCAAATACGATTTTTTTAATAAAAACAATTCCAAATTTGAATTTAGAATGAGAAAATACTTGAAAAAACATCTTTTAAAATTAATTTTTTTCTTTTTCTTTTAATACTAATACTACTCTCAAAATTAAAATAAAAACACTTTATCGAAAGTTAAGTTTTAAGTTATGTTTGCTTGGGGCATAAGTTCTATTTTTCGTTAGCAAATCTATGGTTTTTTTTGTTGAAATTTTATCATTTTGGATTCATGCTTAAATCCTTAAACTCATGGAATCTTCTTTTACAAAGATCCTATTTTATTAATTCCTATCAGCATAAGAAAAAACTGCTTTTCATAAATGTCCCCTTTACTAAATTAAATTTTATATTTTTGTTAGTTTGTGTTTTCCCCCCACTTTCAAAGCAGTAAAGAAGTTTTCACTTTAAACAAATCGTTTCAAATCCGAGGTTCTACTTCTTGGGGTTATTGTTTTCGATTCTAAACCACAGATCTTTCTCCACTTTTTTAATGTGTAGGAAACTACTTATTCGAGAATATTTGGTTTCAAATATTGTTACATACAGATCAATAAAAGGGGATTTTATAAGTTCTGTATGTTTTACTTATCCAAGCAAGCCTTAAACTGTTTGGAATTCTTATTAAAGAATGGATTTAAATATGTGTAAGCAAGTAATAAGATCTGTCAAAATTAGAATGGAGATAAGTAATTATTATGGGAATGTTTGTGAATTCTGGAGTGAAAGAATCTCTGCTATTCTGAAAATTGCTGAAGAGACGACGAATTTCAAAGCCATCTGCCAGGACATTGAGTGCACAGAAGAAATAATTCTAACCTCCCACACACAAGCCACTAATATTAATCCTTAAAAAATATCTTAATTGTTTATCTAGAAGATTTTTCATGTATTATTCCTTTTGAGGGGAAGAGAGGGAAAAAGATAATTAATATAAAATGATTTTCTTTTGTTCAGAGGGAGGAGAAGAGTGGGTATGCGTTGATTAATAAAACTTTATATCCTCTAATTAGATATTCAGAAACGAAATGATCCCTCCAAGAGGTATTAATTTCATGAAAATATTCATTCAAAAAATACTTTTTTTTTATTGGGCAACTGCAATGCTAAAATCCATCAAGATCATTGCTTTTGAGCTGGATTTTCTTCATTTCCTTTTTTTTCTTGTAATAAAACAAATTATTTCCCTTGTATGCTGTTTCAAAATATCCACAGTTAGTTATTTGTTTAATTAATCAAATTGGTGCAAATGAAAACAAGCCCAATCAAAGATATTTATTTTTAAATTTCCCAACAATCATCAAAGAAGTGTAAGAAAACAAATAAAATCCTAACATTCCTATGTATCCTGAAGGATTTAACTCACAAAGCTTCTAGTAGAAGCGTCTGTTCCCTGAATCCTCACAAACAGTTTCTTCAGGAAGATTTGCCTCACCTTATGTACTTGATAATTCCCGCAAAATGGAAAATCCGTTTGAGACTAAAAAATTCGAATACAACAATAATATCGCTCAACTGAATAGCCTTAATTCTAATAATTTCAACCCAGGTAACTCTGGATCACTAGGCGACCCTATCAAGATGAGTAGATTAGAAGCAGGTTAGTCCATTTCTTCCCCTAAAAATCTACCAAACTTTAAGCAGTCATCTTCTGGGAGTGCTCGCTCACCATTTTACAATAACTATCAACAATCGCTGAACGAATCATTGGGATAAAAGGTATATGCGTAGAACTAAATCCAGGGTTAAAGTGGAATATAATCAGTTCGGTTGAACAAAGATTATTAGAAGGAAATGTACATAAATCTACAGAATCACATGAATGTGACAGAAGAGCATGACATCCCTTAGTTTGTACTGTTTCTTTTGAGAGAAGAAAATGACAATATTGCGAATTTCAGGGAACGAATCGAAAGGGACAAAGCTAAAGTCTCACAGTAGGTAAGGGATAAATTGAAATTATTTGCAAAAAAGGAATAAGAATTACAAAACAACTATGTGTTAAGTCATAGCAATTTAGTGATTTTATTTGAAAATGAATTTGTTTTGTTTTTCCTAATAAAAGTTAGAGCACACTCGGCGCCAAGTGAATAATTTGATCGATGATCTGCAGACGCACATCCACCATTCAATCGATCAGCATTTCCTGCTTTTCATGGAGAAATACAAAATATTCAAGCAAGAAATCATCGCTTATAAGAGCATCAGCAATGACCTTATCGACGCACAACTCAAATACCAGTAAACTCCCCACTAACAATTCAAGCAACTCCTACAACCGAAATAGTACCTAGGAAAGAACAATGGCTAGTTGATTAGGGAATTAGATGAGATAAACTAGAGAAATGAATTTGCTAAGGTGCAAACTTACATCCATCAATGCTAAGCAACATACATCAACGGATTGAGCGATGTATCAGGTCATTTGATGGCTGTGTTGTCGTCACCGTAGCCGTTTTTCAATTTCCAAGGAGGCGAAGATACACTTGAAAACATCAAGAATTAATTTGCTAAAAACATCAGCTAAGCATTCGCTGATATCAGGCAGTACGTCAAGCCACTTGAAGTTGAAGAAACAGAAATTAATTAGAACCAATAGAAATAGCCATAAGATCAACAGCAATAATAAACTGAATCAAAGCTGATTTATTCGAATTATGTGTGAAAGATAATATGTTCAATACTTAAAACAGGAAGAGAGGTATGTTTTTCTCTTGAATTTATAAGAATAGCAATACAAAATAACAGGAATTCTAGAGTATTTGATTTCTTTTGAAAAGATGGCATTTGTTTTATTTATTGATAAGCACAAGTTGTAGGACAATATTAACATTATTTGCTTTATTGTAAATTGAATTTCATCCGTAATTGGAGCTTTTCAGAAAAAAATAACAAATACGTTTTTTTTGAAGGCAATTTTTCACAAGCTTCCAACAAATAAGTACTCAAGAAGTGCACTAAAAAAACCATTGATTTCAGATGAGTAATCATATGAAATCTGAAAATTCAGTCAAGTTGGTTATTTGTTTCTTCTTTCTTTGTTAGAACTAATATTTGAAGTGCAGTTATTTTCCCCTTTTTAGACTTGATTTCGTTGGATTTTCTCGATAATTTATGCAAGCCCTTGGAAATGCTGGCTCCATGTATTCATTGTTTAATCTGCTTACACATTAACTAATATTGCTGTTATTGCCCAAGATAGCTAGAATCAACTTTATCCATTTCGAAATGTTGCTCATAATTCTGCAGGGTTATTTGATACTCTCTATTTTCTTATCAGGCTGTTGCAAATGTTGTTGTTTTGTATTGTGGTTCCATAAGTCTGTGGTTTATATCTTAAATATTACACTAATTGATCTTGCAACATAATTTATTAACAATTTCCTGTTCTTTCCTCAACAATGTTCTTTATCAAACAGCATCTCATTCACCGTTCACAGTACTTCGCTGGTCTCAGTGAATAACATTGTTATTTTTATCATAATCTCAACATTTTGATGCTCTTTTGCCTTCTTCGAATTCGATCAGAATCTGGATTGAGTGAGATAATTGGAATGTACTTTGGAGTAGTTTCTTATGAACTTAGTCTATTATTAGAGATTCTGGCACAAACCCAACGAGAAATTCTTATCTAAACCTTATTAATTATTGTTTTTTATGAAATAATCGAATTTAAAGAGATGTTTATGAGTTTCAATGAGGAGAGTTTGAATAGATAGCTAGCTATTTCCATGACTTAAGAGAAAATCTTATAAAGCAGCAAGTACACTCTTGTAGTTGCAGTGTACCTAAAGATCCAATATAATTCTCTCAACAATGAAATACTCTACATACCCATCCCTTTTGGTTGTTGATGGATTAAAATGGCTCTGATGATTTCTTATGAATTATCTAAGCAGTAATTCCGACCGTAAGAAAATATGTTCTTTGAACTCTTTGAAGATATCCTGAAATATGCTAGAGAACATGCTGTCTCCAAATACTTCAAGGAGTTGATTCACTGGAAATATATTTGGAGTATGTGCTTTTGGAAAGGTATTTTCTTAAAGAAGCATTTGGATTTAAATACAAATAGTGTATTCTTGCAGAGAAAAGAGGCTTTTCAGATTAGAAAGCTATCAGGTTGGAATTTTAACCTTGTTGATAAGTATTTCTCTAATAGTCTACCTTTGATATGTTGAGATGTATTGCCTGATAAAATAGAGGAGTTATGAGAAATATCTAGGAAGTGTTAAGTTGCAGTAAAGAATGCTCAAAAAGGAGCATTGCTTGAAGATTCAGATCACTTTGCTAGAATGCGCATTTTAACAATGACGTTAAGAGAAAAAAAATAGTAGTTTAAACTCTGTAATACACATATTTGGGATATTAAACTGTAAATAGTAACTTAAAGTTGTAAAAATAAGAGCAAATCTTGGACATTTGAGCCTTTTTCTGAAATAAGATACCAAAGTAACCTCAATTTGTAAGTCATTATTTCTACCTAGAATGCAATGCTATTTTTTGGTCACTTTTTTATTTCAAAGTGATTGAGATACTCCCGTAAGTTATTAATCTTGCATGTCCGCTGTTTCAAAATCATCAATTCAGATTAATTAATAATTCGACACATTCCTATCCTCCGCTTTGGGAAGAAATTAAAAAAAGAGCAAATAAATAATTTACATTTTAATATTATTATTCGTACAAGTGTGCAAGTGAATTCTTTTTTAAATTTGATGCGCTAATTAGGTGGAAAGAATAATCTAAGAATATTATATTCACTTCCCTTATGACACTCCCTGGTTAAATTCTACTGCCAGACACAGATAATCCCAATAATCATTAACCTCCAAAACAAATACAAAAAACTCTCTTTCACATAATTTACACCTTTACTGTAAAATAAAGACTTCTCCCAATGTTAGCTAACGTTTAAATCCCTGAGGAATACAAAGCAGAATATTAAAAAAACAAAGCAAGACTTATTGCTCTCAAAGAACTCGATGATGATTGGGTGGAATATGAAGTTAGAGATACTGTCTCATTGCATTGTCGAGAAATCGAAGATAACCCTGTAAAAATGCTCAGACTCGAGACTATTTTCAGCGGCACTGTGCCCGAAGTCGCATAACTTCTCTTCGATGAACCAGAAGAACTCTTGAACTCAAAGGAGATGATCAAATCAGCTGAACTTATCGAGAATAACGGTGATCTTGGACGAGTGCTGCTGGTGACTACAAAACCAAAATATTTCGTGAGTTCCAGGGAGATTTTAGTTTATTGCCACTCAGAAGCTTACGAAAACGGTTTGCTTCATGTTTAAGTCGGCCTTGAAGTTCATCCTAAAGCACCCCTAAAAAACGATGCTGTCAGGACTACTACAATACTTGGAGGATATTTTCTCCTTCCAGTGGCAGATCAACCTGAGCAAACGCGTGTTATCTTTATAATCCATAATATTTTGAATGGAAAAATCCCTTCGTTTGTGTAGAACATGGTTGTATCGTAGCACATTGATGGGTATGTCTATTTGATTGGTGTAAGCAACAAACGTGCAACGATCAAAGTAGAAAAAGCTGCTAAAGAAGAGAAAGAAAGAGAAAAACAAGCAAAACTACTTGAGGAAGAAGAAAAAGCGAAAAAGTTGGTTTCTGAATAACTTGAGCAAGCTAAAACTGAAGAAGAATAGAACGGAACCACTGAAAGTAAAGATAACGATAAAAACGCTTAAATTAATGAAGTTCTAGTGGAATAAAATGAAAAGCCTAAAGAGGAGATTTAAATATAAACACCTGCTAGCATTTGTTTAGCAGAAGTGGCAGTTAAAACTGATCCTGTAATAAATCAAGAGCCAAAGATAGAACCATCCTAGGAAGTAACCTGTGTAGACTCAACTTCGATTGATAAAAAGACAACATAACTAGCTGAAGTCTCTGTGAAAGAAGGGGAAAGTTCAACTGCAGCTGAGGTCAGCCAAACAGTTTTAGCAGCAAGCGACAATAAAGAACCTTCGAAACTAGAAGAAGAAAAGGCTAAAAACGTCGATGGGGAGGAAAAAAGCGGAGATAAAGACTCAATTGATTAAATTCAGGGCGTTAATAATATTATTACAGTGGAAACAAAAGAAAAGGAAAATTAATTCCCAGGAGAATTGTAATCCAAGTAAGCAACCCAATCGATTGTTCCGATTTCTGAGGGTGTTCCAGAAAACTAAGAGATTTAAAAAAATTAGGAAATAATTAGCTCCCCAGTGAGTGCGATTGCATGAGTGCCTGAGATTAGAAGTCTACTTTCGTTTAGGAAGAGTTTGTTTTAGATTTTATTTGTTTTTTTTCAATTTAAAGAAAAGATCTACAAAGAACTGCAAAGTTTTCATTTTAGTTGTTGTTAAAAAATGAATTATATTTTGTTAGAAATGCGTTTAAATCAAGTACTAGAATAGGGAAAAGGATAAACTTGAAATACAAAAGTGACTTAATTACTCTTTAAATATGCTAAAATAAAGTTGTCACATGTTTAATTTATTCTCAATCAATCTCTCACTTTCTCTCTTAGTTTTTTTTAATTTGTGTTAAAAATCAAAATCAATACTGCTTGCTCATCTAAGGTTCAATTTGAAAAAAGCTTAATCATCAAAAAAATTCATTTCTATTTCAAGAGGGAAGATAATTTCAATTTTTTTTTTGAACCTTCCTATTGGACTCCATTCCTTGATTATTTTATTTAAATCTTGAAATATGTATGCCATAAAAATATTAAAGAACTATGAAGGGATTTGATTTATCTATTGAAGATAATCTCTCGGATATTAAATTCAGTATTCTACAACATAAAGCATAAATCTATAATAAAATATGAGTTCAGGGATTGTTGTCTTTTGTTTTATCAGTGGAGATTAAGCGAAACCAAGAGAATATCAATTTCAAAAAAGTAACTTTTTGCCTGTAAAATAGTCTTGAAAAAGGAAAACCAGAGCAATAATTAATTTGTTTAGAGTGTCTTAGTATTTCATGGCATTACTAATTATCTCTTTTCATTGGCTCTTTGATTTTTTTAATACTTTTTTGTTAAGTTCCCTCTTTGCTTTCAAAGATATTTTTTTTTTGCTATGTTTTAATATGATTTTCAATAAAAAAGTATAAAGTCTTATGATTCTTTATTTTCTGATTAAATGAATACATAATTACTGCTGCTTTACAGGCCTGACTGCATCTACACATAGTTGAGTCACTAATAATATCTCAGTAAAACAGGGCAAATGTGTGAGATATTATAAGAATAATATTGATAATTTACTGTTAGTATCAGATTTAAAAGAAATTAATAATAATAATTAAAGGCAACATCTTTTTCCTTTCAAA
>Ga0302271_10000905_pt1 | contig 29296 bp, 8 predicted proteins | sample III_Bog_N1_1_FD_198767 | JGI IMG/M metagenome (GOLD analysis project Ga0302271, IMG submission 198767) | Peat permafrost microbial communities from Stordalen Mire near Abisko, Sweden - III_Bog_N1_1 | ecosystem: Environmental > Terrestrial > Soil > Wetlands > Peat | place: Sweden: Abisko... | reverse complement strand
CCAACCCCAACCCCAACCCCAACCCCAACCCCAACCCCAACCCCAACCCCAACCCCTGATTAGACTCTTCATAAAATCAATTACTTATTGATTGTTTTATGTTTTATAATAAGTTTTTTTCTGATATTAATTCTTTCAAAGTGCATCTTAGAAAAGGAAATACTTTTTGGATATTATTTATTTAACAAATTTTTTAACCTAAATTCACTAATTTGGTATATTATCCTTGAAAAAAAGAAAAGAACTATTTATAGAGTGGGGAGGATTGCTTAATTAAAAAGAACTTAATTTATTATTCTTAAGAGTTAATTTTTATTATTCAAGGGAATCGGTTGTTTTAATTAAGACCATATTTAAATAGCATAGCCTCTTTTTCGAGAATCTCTCTCTCCCGCTCTTGGTTCTTATAATTCTAGCACGGAACATAACTATTGGAACTACCAGATATTAGCCAATATTCGACTAGGCCATTTTACTTGTTCTAGATGACAGTTCAATAATCTAAAAATAGGTTAAACTTTTCTGACTTAAAAAGCATGCTGATTTTTCTAATATTTTCATAAACTAAAATAACCCCAATAATTCCCTCAGGAATAAAAAGAAAAACCAACCTTAAATTGCCATAAACATGTCGCCAAAAACAATCATGCCTAAAAATAACATCTTGATTCAACTCTTCTTGTTGTCCTTGCTATCTGGGATGGCTTTCGCAGATGCAAATTTTGTCTGCTTCCTTAATAAATGCTATGATTTTAAGAACCCCAAACTCTCATGCTCCAGTGAGCAATGCTCGGAATTCTTGAACCACTAAGATTAACTTCAGATTATCATATATTTTGATCATTTCTTTTATTTCGTTCCAAAACTCACTGAAATTCAAACAAACAATTCAACTTTAGCTACTATTCAATTCATTAGAGACTCGTTTTTCTAAATTAAATAATTCTTCGGGTTGAGTCCTGATATCGAAGAATGCATGAGAGATAAATGCTCCTTGGTGATCAAAGAAAAGATCGAAACTGCCTTCAATGGGTATCCTTGTGTTGTCTCTTTAGTAAGGTTCTTGGATGTTATGCTAGAAAAAGCTGGTTTTGAGAATTGCAAAATCTTATGCAGCAGAAACTAGGCTGAAACTAATTAAGATTGCTGGAACTGCATTGCTCACGAATTCTAGCTTTCAAATGAGGTAAAAGAAAAAGATTTGGAGTCGTGCGCAGTTTAAAGTCTAAATTTCTAAGGTTTCTCAGCATCTAAACTTTACAATTTCTTTAATTAAATCAAGAAAAAGATGATAGACTATTCATTAGAATAATACCTCTGAAGAGGATTTTATGAGAAATTAAATAAATTCCTTGAGTCATTGTGTTTTTTATGTTAAGATTTATTCGACTTTTAAAATGTTGATTTCTTTTTTTTCTTCCAAAATCATCCATAAAATGGGGGGAGGGGAGAATACTATTTTATAATTTTAATAATGATCGTAGCACAAAAAAGATTAATTATTATCAAACCAATTAAAGGATTTTAACCTTTGTCAAATTGGTATTGAAGAAAGTTAAAGTATTTTCAAGCATCAATCAAAAATACAAAAAATAGTTTAACATCTTAGTATTTGTATATTAGAACATCACCAGAGATACTCAATAAATAATTCAATAGAGTTAAACAGGTAGTGCATTTCAGATATTAATTTCTAAAAAAAGAAGAAAAATAAAATGTTTTGTTTGCTATTTCCAAAACAAGAAAAGGAAATAAAACAAAAATAGAATAAAAAACACAATAATTCAGATAGTTAAAATAACTACATTAATAATTATTTTTATCCTTTTGAGAATAAATAATTAGATTGCCCTAAAACTTTCTTGTGTTCTTAGATTCTTAATGTAAAAATATGTGTGCTAAAAATAGATTGATTATGAAATATTTGAAGCATATCAATATCAATTCGATAAACTTAAAATAAAACCTAATTAATTTTCGTTTGCAATTGAATTGTTATTGCTCTTATTTTGAAAAAAATAATCCTTAATCTCAAACTTTAAGCAGTCTGCTATTTTTAGAAAAAAGAAGTTTATTTTTAAAGGGTACTTTTACCAAGAACTTTAAAATCATAATTAGACCCAATCTTGTTAGTTCTAATACATCATTTAATGCCTATTTTAAGCAACAAAGTTAATCCTGCTAAATATCTAAATTTAGCATTATTTAGTTCTACTCTTTTCTAAATTCCATTGCTTTAAACTTGCAATTAATTGAAATACTTAGCAAAACCTTAACCAAATAATAAAAAAAGACAACAAAATCATAAATAAAACAACAGCAACAAAAACACATGAAAACCTTGATAAGTTTCTTGTTGATTCTCTTGATCTTGGAAAGTGTATCTTCAAATAATGATGGGAAGATTTGCTTCGAAGGCTAGTGCCATCAGTTTGAAAACGAAAAAATCAATTGCACTTTTCTGTCATGCAATAGCTATCTCGATGATTAAGAGAAATTTCATTTTCTTTATTTTTTTAGCTATTTCTTGAATATCAATCAGAGATTCCAAGATATTTCTAAATTAGAATCGAATGAGATCACATTCTAGTTTATGAAAGATTCCTTGCAACAATTCAAGATGTTTTTCAATCAAAACTATGAAATAGAGATCTGTATGCGAAAATTCTGTGCCTTTAATCCTAAAGAAACACTTAAAAATCGGTTTAATGGATATCCGTGTCTTCTTTAGATGATCCGATTTATTCAAGTTCTTTTAGATAAGTCTACTTCTGAGGAATGTAAGTTTTCTTGTGCTAATAAACAAGCAGATATTTCGAATGATTGCTGGAACTGTATTCATGTTGAGTTGACGTTATTAAACGAAAAACCAGAAGAATATTTGAATCAATGTGGTGATTTAAACTAAAATCTCCCAGAAAATTAATCTTCTTTACTTCGGTATTGGTTTAATCAAATCTAGAAAAAAGTATTAGAATACTAATTTTAATGATAAAGCAGTCATGTTTTATATAAATGTGTTGTACTGAATAAACTTAGTTAAAATCAGCATTTAGTTATTAATTTGAGAAACTTAAAGATTGATTTAATTAGTTAGGCAAACAAAAATAAATCAAAAAATTTCTGAGGGATTACTTTATTCAAGTTAAAATATTAAATAAATATCTTTTGCTTCTTCGATCCAAGAGAGAGAACACTAATTTTATCTGAACATACGTTTTGAGACAAACGGAAAATTAACAGTTTTCCTCTTATTTGGGAAAAGGCATATTTATTTGATAACAAAATGAAAAGACATTAGGATTTCATTTTAAAAATTTTTTCAATATTTTATCTTGTGCTTCAATAAGCTCTAGATGATTAAATGTTAGAACTACTTTGATAAGGATTCACAAACTTCATAGAATACAAAATAATTGGGCTTAGTGTAAAACACCAAACTTTGATTTTTCAAAAACAACACTTGCAGTTCAAAATCAAATAAAAATACAATTGTTATCTTTTCAGGAAGCTGAATGCCCTCTAATTTTTAAGAGTTTTCAGGTTTCTACTTATGAATCTTTTGAAAGAATTTGGCTTAGAATAGAAGAGCTAAAGTAAAGGATGAAATTTCTAGATTATTAGATAAATTATTTTTTTTCAAGGCGTTTCTAAATGAGGAGTGTACTCGATTTTATGAATAGCATCACTGAATTACACTCTTCTCTTCATAGTATCTGTTAATTGCAGCGTACTCTTACTCATGTCTGCTTTCTTTAAAGATTATTTAAATTCAAAATCATCTTTAAATTCTTCATTTTCAAAATTATAATCGTTGTTGTTGTTGTTATTTTAGCTAAAAATATTAACACGATCTGTTCTTATCAGACTAAACGCCCTTCCTTTAGCTATTTTTAAGCTATTTATGAATCTCGACGATTAAGAAGAACTTTAGTGTCTGTGAAGAACCACTTAAGGAGGAGGAGGAAGATATTTCACAGATGGAGAGTTATTCTTACTAATAGTGTTAGTCATACAGGTATTCATCGAGTTTTATTTATTATCAAGAACACTTTTAGCAGACGATTTGAGACTACTTTTTTTAAAGATATTCGATTGATCTTTGTTTTCTGGAGGGCAGTTTAGTTACCCGAAGGAGAAGGAACCAAGCAGGCTAGAATTATTCAAGCTAGGAATATTTAAGTTCGTGATGATTTAACTCGAACTATTTGAATTTAAGTTGGTTTCATCTCGAGCAGCTTGATTTCGAGCTGAGATTCGTTTTGATGGATTGAATTGCTAGGATATTCGATATTAGTTGGGTCCTTTTTCTGAAGGTACTTTTTAATAAATTTAAGGGCAAGAAGAGTTTCTCATTTACTGTCTTCTTTCCGGTTATGGGATGCTATTACTAGCCTTTAAATACCTTGTGAGAACGTCATTTTTTTTCACCTAAAAATTGCTTTCTAAGTTGATTTTTTTGTCAGAAAATACATTTCTATGGATACTCTCTGATGACATTGATCGCATTGAAGCTTCTGCTACTTGCTCAACATTCAGAGTACCACTGAACTAATTCCCCTTATCGTGTTTCACGACTGTAGGTTATTTAGGAAATTGTGCTCTTTCTTTTAAGATTTATGAGTTTCTATTGAATACATGTCTGGCAGCTTCTCCTTTGACTAAGAGTAAATGATCTAGAATACCCTTTTGTAGAATAGCTTTCTTCTCAAACTATTAGCTGAAAAAGATGCTTTGATTTTTAAATTTAGACAATTTGATTTCAGGACCCTCTCCATTTGCTAGTAGCGATGAGAAAGGTTTCCTTGCAATGAGCATATTTGTTCTTATTATTTTTGTTTGTTTTGTTTTTTTGCGGAAAAATAAAAATTCCAAAGAAGAAATTCTGATTATAAATTGTGTGTGTAGGATGGTATGTGTACCTTTCGCTTACAAAATCGATTTTGCCCAAATCAATTAATTTGTTAATCGACTAAAGATCCCCTCTTCTCAGGAATAAAACATAAACTTTTCTGAATCTTGAATTTGTTTATTTTGATACTTGCAAAAACACATAATCCAAATCATTAAATCTTAATGAAATCAAATGCTCCTTCTTTTTCATCCTGTTTCTTTTCAGTCTTTGGGGGTTAATTCTACGGAATTGGAACCTAACCATAACCTTAAGGGGGTTAAGTTCCGTAAGGATATTATTATCCAGGTGGAGCGTTGAATTGTGCAGGATATGGCTAAGGTGGATAAGGATATTGTTATTATTGTTGGGGATATTGATTGTAAGCTGGATATGGCTGATATTAAGGATATGCTCCATTTGGATAACCTGGAGGGTAAGAATATGGCATTGGAGGATATCCCATTGGAGCATTTTAAGAATATCCAATGAATTGAGGGTTTTGAGGATATCCAACTGGTGGATAACCAACAACATGGTTTTGTTAGTTGTATCCCATTGGTGGTTATGGCTATTAAGAGATGTGTACATTGTTGAGTTGTTTTTCGATCAATTCCTGTTATTATTGTTGTTGCTAAACAGTAATATTGCTATTTTTATTCTGATCTTGTTAATTTATTTGCTATTCTCCTGGTGTATTTTTCTTTATGAACTTGAAAGCGCTTGCTTTCTTCTCTGGCTATTGTTCTTACTATTGCTATTATGGCTAATATGTTCCTACTTCTTGAGGGATATTTTACAAGAGATCCTAGTTTGTTGCGGGTTCAGCTTATGGTTGTTCTTCAGCTGGTACTTGTTTATTCTTTTTGAGAAAACCAAAGGCTGTTTTTTTAGGAGGATCGAGAACTTGAGGTGCAGGTATCACTGCCATTTTCGGTGAATCTTCAATTAAAGCAACAGGTTATGACTGAATAGGAGCTTATTATTAAATAGGTGCTTCAGCGAACGCAGTTTTATACTCAAATTTCACATCAACCTTATTTTAAAACAAACAGGCATTTATATTTTTTAAATTTTAAATAAATTTGTGGGTTTTCATACTGGGATCGAAGCGGTGGCAGAAGGATCTTTGATGAGAGTAGCGATTAAAGACAATTCTTAAGGGAAAACTCCATTAATGTCATCGGTAGGCAAGGGAGTTGATAGAACCATCTAAAGATGATGGTGAAAGTAACTTTAATATTTTGGTACCTTTCTTATCAACTCTTAAATCGCATAGACTCCTCTCTATTTCGAAGGGGAAAATGTTCAATTTTAATTAATTGCTTTTTTTTGCAGAATATTAAGAATTATTTTTACTATCTTTTGCTAAAAAGGAAGAACATTCTGCTGAATTATATCAATTAAATGGCTAGAAAGAATCTGCTTCTGTATGTTTTGTGAAGCTTGGACAAACTCATCGAGCATATCCTGAGATTGTTTGAGACGCATTCCTCCTGGAGAAACGATGTCTTCAACTAATTTACGCTCGTATTGTCTGGAAAGATTAAAAAACCAAAACACCAATGATTTTTTGTGTGAAAAAAAGTTGATGGAAAATAATTATGCAAATTTTAAAGAAAAAAAAGGACTAACTTACATGAGGGGATTATTAAGTTCTTATCCAGTCAGCAACTACCATTCACTCACGAGTTTGAATTCCTTTGACATCGGGATGTCATATTGTTACCTATCACACAAAGAGGGTTTAAATTAGTTTTACCATCTTAAAAAATCAAATAATTTTTAATAAAAAGAGTAATTTTCTCTTTCATTCCTCCATCTCTCTCTCTCTCTCTCTACTACTTTGAAAAACCATTGGTTGGCTTTGATGAAGTTATCTTAGCAGCTTATGACTACTGTTGCTGTTCCTGTTGATTAGGTTGATCTCCTGATGGGCTAATTTGAGTGGTAACTGTAGTTTTTGCAGTAACCACAGGCGCAGGTGGCTATTCTTTCTTCAAGAAATTTGGTTTTCCCTTGGATGCTGTATTCACAGCAGCTGAAGCAAGTGACTCATTCTCATTTTTGTCATCCCAAACTAGTTCAGTAGATAATAATAAGAACATTTTGTTGAGTTCTTTATATTTTCACTTTGCATTAATACATTATTTTTATTTTATTTTTACATCCTCCATAGCTGCTGGTATCTTAGGCTTGTTGCTAACCTGTTTATTTTTTTAATAAAAATCCAATATATTAACTCATTCACGTTTATGTTTTAATCAATGTGCTACTCTTTGATTATTCAACAGGAGTTGTTTCTTCTTTCTTCTTGAATTTGTTGAAGTTCGGCTACATATTTGAAAAAAAATAAGCTTAGAAATCTATTAATTGATATTGTTTTTAATTATTCTTATGATTATCCTTCTTTTTCCAAGGGTTTTGCTGCTTTAAAACTAATTAATAAAATTCTTCTCAAGTAATTTTCAATGCAATTTAAATTGCTTCAAATAAAGATTTTTTTTGGGGGGGGGATATTAGACAACTTTTATACTAATTCTGAATCTAAACTTGTGTGTGCAATAGAGTAGTTAATTTCTTTCAATACTTATAAATGAGGAAAAGCTCAGAAAATAACCTGCTAAATGTGATTATTTAAGAAAAAAGAAATTAAATGAAAAATAGTTTTTTTAGCGAATTAGGATGATTGTGTTTTTTATTTTAAATAACAAAAAAAATTAGCTTTTTTTTAAGAAGATACTTATTTCTTCAATTGTGCAAAAATTAGCTTTTTTTCACTTTCACTGAACTCTCGGTGTAAGCATTGTTGTTTTAGTTCTTTTGTTTGACTTGAGTAACAACTTGATCTCTTCAGGATTCAGGAACTCAAAGAAGATTGTGGATTTTTGAGCTGTGAAGGAATAGAATGAAGTATTTGGGAAGATAATCGAATATGCTGAGATTGTTCTTTCTGGCATTTGATCTTGTTCATTCTGAAGATTTGGGCGCAGTAAAGCATCCTACTAATAAGCGCTTACTTATTCCTATCCAAGTTACTGCGAGGCTGAAGGGCGAACTGTTCTACGCTCTAAGTCATTAGAGCTGACTAGTTTAGAAGATTAGGCACCGTCATTTTGCACAATATTCAAACATATCTCGCCTAAAAAAAGTTATGTTGCAAAAATAACTCAATTTTCTCAGCAAAGTCTAATCTAATTTTGTTGCTTAATTACCTTTTGCTAGGATACCTCCTGAAGGGCACTCAAATGTAGCTCCCTTTTTGACACGACGGATGATAGTCTTGCTGACAATATCTTCGATTTTGTCAATATCGAGGCTGCTTAAGGGCACAAACTTCGAGTAGAATATCTTGCTGAGATACGGTAAACTTTCTCGCAGAATATGATTCTCAACTTCATGATGGCATCTCACAAATTACATGAGTTTCTAGAGATTGATCGATCTCGCAATAATCATGCAGTCAGCTTAGAACTCTGTGTTGACAAAAAATGTCAAAATTTCTTAATCACTCTGAAATCCCTAATTAATTCTTATTGTTACCTGTGTAGTATTTCGTAGAAGTTCCAAGGAGTTATTAAATAGGGAGAATATGGCCAACACCTCTTTTGATCGAAAACTTTCCTAATTCATTTTTGTAATTCTCTGTACCAACACCTCTGAGAATGACATAAATATGACTGGCTTTGTCGCTTTACTGGATTGATATTTTAAGAAATAAAGACGAATAAATATGAAGGGTAATGTCAAAATTTGTAAAAGAAGAGTAAGTGTTACTTTGAACACATATTGATCTGGTGAGAATCGATCTTCGATGGATTCAGATATGATAGCATCAAAATCTTTTCTGTTTTTGATGTGCTAACTTAAGAGCTAAAATAGTGGCTAAGCCTTGATGAAATCTTCAAACTTCATCTCATTCTGTTAGAAGCATCAAACAGGTCAACCAGAAATCAGATTTATGCTACAAATAGAACTGTGTTTTACCCATGAAGGAGTAAAATTATTCAAGACAATAATATTCTGATCAACTTTTTTCTTCAATTGGAAGAACTCCTTCTCATCCAGTTATCCTTGCTCTGCCTTTTACTTAATGACATCTACAAGCAAACATTATCAAATCCATCTATTAAAATAAACTCTTTTCTTCACTTTTGCTTGTTATTACCTTTCTGATAATCTAGTATGTTATATGCAACTTTTTTGGTTCTGATCGACTCGCTGATTTCAGGGAAACTCAAATCAAGATATTCATCTAAATATCTCTTTGCGGCGAAGATATTTTCTTCCGCTTCAGTCAAGATAAACTTGACGTACTTCGGATCATATTTTGTCTAAAAAGCAAATCGATGAATAAAGTGAAAAATATTTATTTCTGTATTACAGCAAGGAGTCCAGTTTCAGCAATTTTATGTGCTTCAATGTAAGAGTGCACCATATCATAAATGCATGAAATGTGATAGAAAAGCTATTACTTCGCCCATCTTCCAATGATAGTCCAATTTCTCATCATGGAATACAAATTAATCTATCCATCAGAGAATTATCGCATAAGATATGTCCAGTTATTCATTTACGAGCTTTCTATGTCTAAATCCCAATCAACTGCTTCTAATAGCCGCAAGTAGCTTTCACCTTAGCATTGATTTTTATCGAACAAATCCCAAAATGCTAACTGTTTAAGTTTAAAAGAATTAATGTTAGTTTTTTCAGTTAAAAAGCAATACGCTATTATTGAATATTTCTCTTGATTCAAATACCTTCAACCTCTTCAAAAAGATATTTCTAATAAATGTTAATGTCTCTTCATTTAGTTTGAGATTCTAAACAGCTTCACTTTCATCGTCGTCATCTTCTTCTTCAAGATCATTCTCACTGTCTTTATCTTCTTGAATGATAGGGCTATTGTCATCCCCATCACTATGGTAGTCTTTCTTTTTTTCAGTCTCTTTCTTACTTCCTTCTTCATCGTCTTTCTTATTGATAAGACTTTACAAAGAAAAAGATACAACGCATGTTTCTCATTATTTTGAGTTAATTTCATGAATATTTCTTTCATTTGCTTATTTTTTACACTTCATGCAATTCTTAGTGTTCCTATTTGTCAACAGATTTAGTGCCTTTCTGCTGTTCCTTCAGACTTTTGAGCTATTCCTATTCTTGCTTTTACAATTCTTCCTATTATGCTTGTTCGATCTTCTTTTATTCCTGGACTCTAATATCCAATTGTTAAATGTACTCCTGCTGCTTTTAGGCACCTGAGAGAACAGTCACTTCATTCCAATCAGCATTCTTAAGGTATTTGCTCTCTTTCAAATCTTCAACTTATTATTCTACTTCTTCCTTAAAATCTTTCTCCAGGAAATCCATGAATAATTTATCTTTCAATGAAGATGTAGCTGTCACTTTTAAGTACTACACCAAGTACTTGATCGAAGAGCCGTTTACTGTTTCAAATATAATCAGGATTATATTATTTTGTGTTTTGCACAATAATAATAATAATAATATCAGTAGTTTTTTATTATCATTTTGATTTTAAAATAGCGTAATGTTACTTAGCAAGGTGAGTAGGCAATTACCAGAGACTTCGAATAAGATCTAAATGATAATTCAAAGAGACAATACAATTAAGAATTAGATAAGTTACCTGATAATTGTCTTGTTTAATGTTAACACAATATAATAAAAATTTACAAGTCTTCTCATTTCTATGTTGTAATGTGTGTCTTATGCAACGATGAGAGCAATAGAAATACCAATAGCTCCTTTAAGTCCTCCATACGCAAGAATAAATACCTCCTTCCAAGTCAATCCATAACCAAGCTGCTATAAAAACCGCATAAAAATTGACATAGCACCTAATCTTGCAACCATCGAGCCAATGTAGATAATAAATAGCTTCGCATAATCTGATCCATCAATCGCCTCTGTTTCAGAAGACTAAAACAAGAAAATATTATTAATATCTCTAAATTTTAGAGCAAAAAATAATGAATTTGTTCTTTTTACATTGAAGGTCATAGCAACGATGACTCCTGCAAGAATGAAAATGACAGTTTCAGCACAGAACGAAATATAACTCCAGAATTATCTAAAGGCAATATCAGTCTAGCTGTTGATTCTCTTTTTTCCTACAGCAGACATAAACAACCCAAAGCTCACAAGAGGAACGATTCCATTCAATCTGAATCCTTTAAAGCTAATGTTTGTCCCCACGAAATATAACTTTTTTGTTAAAAAAAATAAACCATTATTCAACTCAATATCTATTTTTAGGATCTAAATGCAAAATTATATGATATCGTTTCCCTTATAAATCTATTTACCAAGTAGCAGCTCACGAGTACAATGTTGACAGCTAAGATTTCATCGTTGAAAATTTTTTTAATCCAGAAAGAAGTGACTAATCCAAAAACAATTCCTAGGAGAATACCTGCGAATCCAGCAATGAAGAAATACTCCACTGCTTCCCATAACGTTGTTATCTTTTCTCTCACGATTTCCTAGATGGAAATAAAAAAGAAAATATTGAAAAACAGAAACAAGGGAGTACTATTTCAATTACCTTGACAAGCCTGTAGAGTACAACGCATGTAATATCGTTGACTAAGGATTCACCTTGGAAGAGATTATTGAGTCGTTTAGGAGCCCCGATTTCTTGGAGAATAGCACAGATAGCTACCGTGTCAGTCCAAGAAAGAAGAGATCCAAGTAAAAATGATCCAGAAAGTGTAATGTCATCACTTGGATATAATAATTTTGTCACACCCATTATTGTAATCGAACTCAGGATCACACAGGGAAATGCTAATATTAAAATCTAAACACAGAGAAGATTATGAGAATTCAGTTAGAAAATTGAATCTTTGATGCTATTTTATTAAATAAATTGTTAAAAATCACATTCTTTTTATTGATCTGAAATATTTCTTTGTTTGTAATTTGAAGCTAAAATGTGTACCTATCCAGATTGCCTACGAAAGATGTGCCAGTCTGTGCTGTAGCTGCTTTAGAAGATCATGACAGGTAGGAAAATAATCAAAATTCCATGCTGTTTTGACAAATCAAATACAATATTAGGAAAGACTTCAACATCTTATTTGTTTAATACTTACTGGGTCAATCGAACTAGATGACTTAATTGCCATGCCCAATTAACCAAGATTCTAATAGTAAGCTCCTCCAAAGCATCCTGCAACGAAGAGCATCGGTGTGTATGCTATCTAAGAAAAAAAGAATTGCACAAAAAGAAAAATGGATTGAAGATATTAATAAAATGAAGTTATTCTCCAAATAAATTCAGAAAAACTATACAATAATAGAAGTGATAACCCCTCATTTATATCTTTATCTCTGCTTGGGAAGCATTTAAATATCTTAATCCCTCGTTTTGTTAAAAAGCGTATCTTTGGTTTACCATAAAATAATGAAAAAAGTTAGGTCATTTTGTTATGTTCAAAACATCCATTAGCATAACAAAAATAGCCTTAATCCCAATCATATTACTAAAATATCAATAAAATGAAATAAAAAAAGTTTTTTCTTTTTTACGTTGAACCGTTTATTGATTTATTTGAGGAGACCTCCAATGGTGAGACTCATGAAAATGAAGAAGATAACTAAACTTTCTCTTGATAGCTTCTCCTCACTTAAGATTCGTTTTGTCGAGACTTCTTAGCTGGGTATCTCTAATCCTTGGATTGCAACCTCCTAATTTTCAAGAACATCTTCTTCACCTTTGAGGATATGTGGCAGAACCGTTTGGATAAAAGCACTGCAGAAAAGGACTAAGCAAAGTCCTAGTCTATAAAAAGATGATTTCATTTTTCTCTCTTTTCGTTCACTCTTTTGTTTTGATATATTTTTCGACACAAGTGGGTAATTAAGAGCTATTATTGTCACTTTTCCTAATTAAACCATAATTAAAAATATGCGAGATGAAATAGCAATAAAATTGTTCAATATTTATGATGGCCAACCCCTTTTTTTTAGGAATTTATGTGATAATTTCCTTTCGATTTTTCTTTAAAACAAATTTTTTTTACAGAATTCAAAATTTAAGAAGATTTAGTGGGTGAGATGCTATTTGTTCATTATCAGTTCTTTGAGAAGAATACTATTTTTAAGAGCAGCTGTGTGAATGGAAAATTGCATAATGTGCTCATAACAACTTGTTTTTGTCTAAACATTAAGGATAATACTTAAAAATTACTCAGTTAGTCAATTATCAAAGATAATTTTCTTAGAGGCCAATCAGTTTTATGGTATTTACCTTTTTAAAGGATGGGTTTAATTGAATTATATTCACTTTTTACCCTTTAGAAAGGAAGTTCTTATTTAACAAGTAGTTGAATGGGAGAGTTTGAATTAAAAAAAATAAGGAATTTCAAACAAAAATTGAATTGAGATTGCCTCATATTTTCATTATCATGTTGATCTTACACAAGTTGATCTGGCTTTACTAATTTGGAAAATCTTTTACATTTTGATAACAAAAAGAAATTCCAGCTTGATAATAAGTTTATTAGATTCTTTTCTTCTTTGAATTAAGGGAAATTGGTGGTCACTTCAAATATTAATCATTCTATCAACTGCTTTTTTTGTTTCTTGAGTTGAAGACTTTCCAAATCCCTCTGCTGCCCCTCTTGGAGATCTTTAGAATAGGAAAACTCTCCATTTCCTCAAGAAAATGAATGAAGCTCCTCTATTGACTTCCAATTCTTATCTGGGTTTCGTCCCTTCTATGGTTGTGCAGCATTTACTTGAGAGAAAAGTCAACTAAATTCCTGCTAATCTCCCTGAAAAGCAAACATTGCGTTCAGTTGTAATGTTTGCAGATATCAGCGGATTCACAAATTTAACTGAGACACTAAGTAAAAAAGGACCAGAAGGCGCTGAAATCATAGCTTTTGCTATTAATCGCTACATGGAACTGATGATCAAGGAAATAGGGCGTTCGGGTGGAGATATTTTCAAATTTGCAGGAGATGCAATGATCGTCGTGTGGCCTCCTCCAAAGTAAAATTCACATATCGCAAACACCTGCAGATAAGCAATCCAAGCTGCCTTGTCAATTCAATCCAAACTGGACAACATGAATATCATCGATGGCGTGAAACTCTCTGTCAAGATAGGTTTTGGAGTTGGTGAATTTTCAATTATTTACGTAGGAGGCATTCTTGGAAGGGCTGAATATTTACCTACAGGTGATCCTCTCAATCAAGCTTTTCTGAGTGAACATGCAGCTGAGAGCGGAGGGATAATCAATTGCAGTCAATAGATTTATGACCTTATTCACGATCATTTCATTACTGAAATCAAAGATCATGATAAAAAAATATACTAAATCACAAAAGTCAAGACTAAAGTCATGGTAAAAAAGACATTAAATGAGAATTACAAGCACACACATACACAAGCATTCCTAATTTTTTTGAGAATTTCATGACGATCAATCAATACTGTTTTAGGTAAAAGCCGATGCGATGATGATCAAAGACAATCTCTCAGGGAGCGAAATCGAAAGTATAAAAGAAGAAGTCTTGAAGTTTATTCCTTTTTCACTTTAGACATACATACAGTATGATCAGGAGCAGTGGAGCTCTGAACTAAGGCTTGTAACTATTCTTTTCATGAACATAGGCATTGACCTTAGTGATTGTTAAGACTTGGAAGGATTGAATAAAATATAAAATACCATCTAAAACATTCAGAAATGTGTCTACATGCTAGAGGGATCTTTGAATAAATTCCTCATGGACGACAAAGGCTCTACTCTGATGGTTGTATTTGGTCTTCCACCAATCACTCACTAAGATGATGCAATCAGGGCAATATTCTGCGCTTATGCCATCAAAGCATAGCTACGTATAGTATATAAATAGGAATTTAAATCGAATTAAAAAGGTACCATTTTGAGAATGATTATTTGAATTTTTTGCAACATTCAAAAGGATCTGATAATTGCAAATGCAGTATTGGAATTGGCACTGGATTAGTCTTCGCAGGAGTTGTAGGAACAACAGGAAACAGGAGGGAATACTCCGTCATTGGAGACAGTGTTAATTTATCAGCTAGGATTATGCAAAAAGCATGCATGGAAACAGATGACAAATATAAGATCCTCTGCTCGGAAGCTACGATGCTTCAAGCGCAACATAAAATCTCATTTATGTTTAAAGAATTTGAATAATTCAAAGTAAAACACGCCAACTAACAAAATAATAATATTTCCTGAATTTTTCTCATTCTTTGTTTTCCAGGGAAAAATATTATTTTTTTATTTTAACAAAACTTCAGGGAAAAGAAAAGCTCTTGCCAGTGTATTACCCTCTTAATCTCGACAACAAGCAAATTAACTAGATTGACAGAGAAAACAAGTTTCCTTCATTGAGAACGCATGTATTCTCTTTCCCAATGAATCCTGATTAGAAAGTCAAAAAGATGGAGCGTTTTAACTATTAGAGAGGCATGTCAAAGCAACTCAAAGAAGCAGAAGAGTTTGTGTGGTAATTTTGTAATTTATCCATGAAAAAAGGATGTCTATTGATAAGAGGTGAAATCGGCATTGGAAAGAGTCTCTTTCTTCGAAAACTCATTTACGGTACATAGACTAATATCGAAAAACACAGAAATACCATCTACAAACATAACGAGAGAATTTCGATTATTGTCTCGAATGTGGATGCTTTGTCTCGGTTTAAAAAAATGAACATCATGAGAGAATGCTTGCGAAGAGTCATTGAGTTACTTGAGTAACGTGCGGCTTAGAAAGAATCATTTAAAATTGAAAAGTTCCTTGATTATCGTAGATGTAAAAATAACAATCAACATTCATTTGTGCTTAATTGTTAATTTCTCTGTTAATCTTGTTATTGTGGATTTTTGTTGTTAGTCACTAACCCAAAACTGCAAGGTGAAAAACTCGATTAGTTTATCGAAACATTCAAGGAAATTTGCAATGTCACCTAGATAAATTACGTCACAAGCTTTCCGCAACCTTAGACAAGTGGATCCGAGAAAGACGTGAAGTTTTTTCTTAAAAAAGAAGCGAAAATGCTGTCCGCTCTGGCTATTGAACTTTTTTCTCAGTATTTTGAGGAACCTTTGAGTAAAAAACACAAAAGTAAGAATATTTTTGTGAGTTTTTTGTATTTTTTAACTTCAGCAATTTAATTTAAGAAATTAATGACTTTTTCTTCTTCCAAAGATTCCACTGATAGCACAAATATGAAGTCATCTACTGAGTTGGCGTAGACTAAAGGTCGTGATTTTAGGGAAGAAATTGCACCTATTATTCTTTGCTTTGATGACCTCCAAAATGCTGACATTTACTCTTGGCGAGTTCTCAAAGATCTCATAAAAATATTTTCGAAGATATTCATAATCGGCGCAGTTCGTGATTCCTCATTAGAGCACTTACGATTTCCTTAGCGCGGTGTTTCAGTGTAGGAGAAGATTATCGAAGAAGGAATCAGCAAAATTTCCTTAAAACTAAAGGAAGTTGACATTGGTTCATAATATCGAAGTATCGATCTATTTAAAACAATGGAATTAAAACCAATTTAACGAGATAAATTCAGAGAAATTATCAGAACAATTTTCAATCTTGAGAAGGTTGTTCTTCTCACCAAAGGAATTCCCCCTAGAGATTAACGAGTAAATGATCTTGAATTCTCTAGTCCAGGCCTAAATAATTCTCCTAATTCAGCTAGTATACGTCCAAGCTCGATATCAAAACTTAGTTAAGTCAGAGGAAAAGCGCATACAGTCTTCGAAGAAGAATTTAATAATATGCTTGCTAGATTTGAAAAGAATGAAGTTAGTTATCTATTTTTTCATTAAGTCAAGAATCACTTGATTAAAGAACCTGACACATTCTTTCATACTTTCATCTTCTTGAAAAGCAGAGGCAATCCTCTCGTAGCCATACATTTAGTTGAAAATCTTATCAGTTAAAAGCTGCTTTTAGTAAAAGATTTGAATTTCCATTAGCCAACCTATGAACGATATTCTGATGGGACTTTTCGGTTAGCAGCTGGGGAAGATCCCTTGCATTAAGCTTTTTCTTATTCTAATCTTAGTTTAGATTTTGGATATATTACTCCATAACTTCGCCAAGCCATTATGCTCGATGAACTCCTCACGATTGATGTGCCTTTGTGTAACTATTATTCAAACCATTTCTTTTTCGTTAGTTTTTAGACTCAAAATATCCTTTTTAATTTTAAGTAATTTTGAGTAATAAGTTTGTTTTGAAATATATTTGTATTTTGCAATCTAAAATGCAGGCTAATTGAATGTTAACACTCCTATCATAGACAAGATGAGTTGTCTAGAGCAGCTCATTCTCAAATCTGCAAGCGTTATCGGAGACGTTTTTGATTTGCAGACACTTTAGAAAGTGCATCCATTCGGGAGTGTCGTTAAACCAGATAAACTATTGGAGATGATGTAGAATCTAGAGAAGTAGAATTTCCTTGAGGTAGTTGATCAGAGCTAAGCGAATGTCTTCTACAGATTTACACTTCCTTTTGCAAGAGAAACACTTTATCAAAGACTAATATTCACTTAAAGACGATAACTGCATTTAATTGTTGCTGAAGCAATATAAAACTACCCTTCTCTTCCGCATAATACGGAGAATGACATAGCTCGACTCAAGTATCATTGGTTTCTTGGAGAAAATGGGGTAAACAATCATAATTTAATAATCAAAAATTAAATTGTTATTTTCTTTTTGATCATTAAAAAAGACCGATATTTCTGATATAAAATTATCCCACCGAGCCAAGAGATCCATAATAATTAAGCGGATCCAATCGCAGATATCAGAAAATGAAAACAGCTTAGTTATAAAAGCTGATTACTTAGAGAAAAAATCAGATTACAGCAAATACAGCTGGGCAAAGAGATATGTTGTTATGAATACACGTGATATCAGGTATTTATCATTTATTTTTCTTGGTGTTTTATTAAAATATTCAATCAAAAAAGAAGAAGAAATAGTCTTTTCACATGATTTAAGCTGAAAGAATCCTACATTTATCAGCTATTTATGGGATATATTTTTATCTATGAAAAGGTACTACTACACTGTCGAGGATTGGAAGGAAAAAGCAGAGGATTACCTTGGAGCAATTCCTCTGAAATCCATCTACGAAGTGAATATGCTAGATCCTAACGAATACAAAAGAAAAGATTTCCCTTTTAGAATCTAAGCAAGCACTTGGTACAAGAAAACAAGATAACAACCCAAACGTGATTTCTTCTTCACTGCCTCAACAAAAGAAGAGTATGAGGTAAAGAATCCTATTTTTTATTTCCAAAAAGATCCTAGCAATAATGTAATTTGCTTGGTATTTTCGTTGCTAAAGGAATGGTATATCTACTTGAATATCGCAAAAGCAAAAGCCATGCAAGACGAATTTCAAAGAGAATATGGATAAGGAGCGATCATAAATAAATAAGAAAATGATTACATTTTCTAAACTTATCTTGAACGGAAATAAGCTGTGACTGCTGGATAGAGTCCAACAAGTTCTCCAAATAGTCATAAGAGCATGACAGCTTCCAGATCATCTCTCAAACATCAAAGCATAAAATCTAAAGAGTAACAGAAAAGTTAAAATGATTTATTTTGTTGTAAATCCTAATCTAAATAAATATCTTTTTGGAACTTTGAAGTAAGAAAAACGAAGAGGACCTTGCAGCAAGTTAATTATCTCTAATATAAAAGCAAAATCAATTAGTCTTGCAAGATAAAGTTTCTCTTTTTTTCAAAAAAGGAATGAATTTATTCCTAAGCCATCTTTTCAAATCAGCAATGACTAAATGCGATAACAGGGAAGAATTTGGGTAAGGAAGTTGTATTCTTGATCATCTCTCCGATGCGACTGGGAAAATGCCATCAGATTTAGATTTACAGTCTGTTAATAGTTCTGTATATTCAGATTCAGATATAATCCCTAAAAAAAGAGTTACAATCATTTAAAATGAAACTAGCTCTTTTAACACAGTAACCCCTTCGAATCAACAAAGAAAATCAATTCTCGTGCTAAAAAGTGCTTCGTCTAATGATCCACCGTAGTCGCTAGCCAGAGGAGGAGGGATTAAATTTCCGCATCTTGAATAGACTACCTTTAGTCCTTAGAAAAATCTCAGCTAGAAATTTGATAATATAATTTCAGGAATGCATAGAGATTCGCCGAGAGAAAAGAATTATCATAAATCAAATTCTGTCGAATCCAGAAAAGATAGTCTATTGTTCTAAATGTAGTAAACTGGGGCTAAAAAGGATATTCTACATTCCTAATAATAAATTATCGATGAAGAAAGAAAGGAAAGCTTTGGTGAGGAATCTTAAAAAGATGGAATTCCAGAAACGAGTCTTAAAATTGATGCAAATAACCCTTTAGATAAAGGAGAACTCAAGGATAGATAAAGAGATTATAAAAATAATAAAACTACTCCACTTCCAGAAGAGATCAAAGGATTAAACAGTAGAAGAGGGTCTGATAATAGCAGGAGAAACTCTGGAAACAGTAAAAGAGATTCTCTAACTAAAAGAGATTCTTTAATCAGTAAGAGAGACTCTTTAAATAGCATTTAAGCGTTTAACAATGAAAAGATGCTTTCTGGCAGCAGCAAAAAGCCAAGCCAAGCAAATCTGCTGTCGAGTAAAGACAGCGTTTCAGTGTTGAGCGATTTCCAAAAGAATTATTCTCTTCAAGTATCAGAATCTTTAATTAAAACACCAAGAGGAAGGGAAGTTGACTCTCCAAACTCGAAATAAGACTAAACGAAACCTACTCTTAAACTTAGCACATTTGGTATCTAAGAGTAAGATTTACTAAGTCCCTCTAAGCGAGGAGCATCACAAAATGATAATACTCATGGTTTAACTAAACGTACAGCTTATTAGGATTTCTTAGATAGAAATGCTCAAAGAATCAGTGGAATAAACTAAGCTTTGAATTTTCCAAATAACAAAGATCCTATTCCTTTATTAGCGATTCTAACCCCACAAGGCTAAGCTCTTTTAAATACAAGTCTGAGAAACAGTCATTCTCTTGACTAGAATCTCCCTCGAAAGAGTATTTTAACTAATAAATCCCAAATAAGTAATAGAACTTTAGAAAACAAATGGAAAGAGGCATAACTCAGGAATTACTCAAATAAATCAGAAGATGTCTTTGAAGATGATGATATTGATAAAAATGAAAGAGATGCAGAGGGTTTTTATAAGAAATAAAGCATCTTTTTTGATAAACAAGGTTCTATGGTTGTAAGAAGCCGTAAATATACAGGAGAAGAAGGTAACACTGGGTATAGTTTCAGCTACAATTAAAGTACATTTATCACTAAGACATACGACAACAGTAATACTAATTCTTAATCTAATCTATTGAATAAATTGATTCGCAACTCAAGTCAACTGAAACTCGATTTCCCCTAAAAAACCAACCTTTCTTCTTCATCAAATATCCCTCCAAAATAATTAACTCAAACAACTTAACTTACGCCTCTCCCTGTTTCTCCTTTGAATACTACTCAATAACGTACTGAACTAGTTCTCACCTTAAAAGCGTTAACTGATGCTATACCGCTCAAGGGAGAAAACATTCTTCAAAAGGATAAATAGTATATTGGTAAATTCCTCGGAGGCCGAAAGAACAAAGATGTTATTGTTCTCTCGATTGATGGATAGTAGTCGTTTTTTTTAAGATCTAATTTTGAATTTGTTTCGCATCCTGAATTCAATAAGAACAATACCAGCAAATCTGCAGAGGATAATAAGAAAATTATTGAAGACAGCGCTTGGAATGATATTCAGGAGCTTTGTAAATAATATTTGCCTCCGAGAGCTGGATCGACTTGTGAATCCAGTGAATCAGATCCTGATACGTAACGTCAGAGGTAAAAATCTGAAATAAGCACTTTATCATCTAACACTCCCTCCAAACTATGCATCGTAGAAGATCCTTTTAAGACAGCTAGTACATCCATTTAGTTCTTTTGAAATCATTTCGATAAAAATCTACTTTTGGAGGACAACACGCAGAAAAATATGTTTAAAATAATCTTTATCTTTCAAAAGATAACTAGCCAGTTTCACTTTTTTCTCTTTGTTTTAGAATATGTTTTCCTATGCTCAATAATTTGTAAGCTAATAAAGAATCAAATAGATTCAAAGAACTATGCATACTATCAACGAAATATGCCGATATTGATGATCCAATGTGGTTTATTCCTCAATGTGAGATGCTCTGTTGCTGATTTAAAAAGAATAGATTCCTTTATTAATGCTATTTTTATCTATTACTTGTAAAAATATCTTCTTGCGCTCTTTATTTTATTAATTGTATCCTTCGTCGTCTAAATTGTAATTATTTCATAGTGTTTATTGAAGATAATCTTCATTTGAATCATTTTAAGGATTGCATTTTAATGTTTTTCTCTAGAAAATTGATAAATTCAGTTGAGTAGTTTCATAGATAAAAATCGAGAGCCTCTTCCATTTCTATTTTATCTCAGCTAATTTGGATTCAACTTAAATCAAAGACTTTGAATATTGCTTTTGATGACAGTAGCATCGAATTCCTTAAGATTCCTTAACTTATTTTCATTTTTTTCATAGTTGTTTCTCTCTCTTTTTCTTTATTTTTCAATTTTTTTCAGTAAATCAAAACTTTTTTTACTGATTAACTACTGTTAACTATGCTCGTTCAATTATTTTTTTACAAATTGATATGTCAATAATTCAATGAGAAAATACTGAATTTAAATCACTTCATAAATTCAATATTCCTTCCCACACATCTTAGATTAATTTACTTATTTTTTTATTTGAATTTTTATGTTTTTTAATTGGATATTTATTTACTTGTTTTGATTGTTTGATTTTCATTTTATCGAGCAAGAATAATTTTTCTTTTTTTTTCTTTTTTCAATTGCTCTAGGTAAGCTAAGAGAGAGAGGAGAGGTTTAGAGATAATATATTATTGCATGCTAATTGAGTTGCTTTTTGTTAGGAGAGGTTAAAATTTAGGTTATTTTGAAAATATGAATATATAATGGATTGATCATTTTATGCTTCTTTTAAAAAATTTTGAATCAAAGAGTGAGTTCCAAAAAGGATAAGATTTGAACTGCAAGCGTGGCAAGGAACAAGGCTGAAATAGGACTAGGATGTAAATGTTTACAATGGGCATGACCTAATCAGCACTTGTGGTTGAGTTTGTTGTGTTGGTGGCTTCAAAAAATCTTTTTTCTAAGGGATCACTTTTCCTTTTTGGGACGGTCATTAATTGATGTTATTCCTTGCTCAAATGTTTTCAAATTATTAAAAATAATGGATAAAAAAAAAGAAAAGACTTTTTGTCACTCATCCCTTTATTTTCTTTCATTCTTTTCCCCATTTAAGCTGGCTAGGAAGGAATTCAAAAATTAAGACTTCCTTTGTCAAGAATTTTTAGTTAATGAGGCCTTCCCCATTCATTTCTCCCCCAATCCTTTTAATATTTTCCTATTAAATTAATATTGTAAAATAGCGAACATAGTATTAATAGTGGTTGGATCCCCAATGATTGTTTCAGTTGGGATTAATAATTGTTTCAAAAAAGAAGAAAAGTCAAAAAAAGGATTAAAAACACAATTAGCCATTTTGCTAATTATTTTACCCTTTTTCAGATGGATGGAAGTGATAAGTTTTTAAGGCTGTATGCAGTTAGTTTTTAGATATCTCCATCTTGCATACAGAATTCTCAAATATATTAGTGCATTCAATATACGACTCCTGGAAATTTTAGTTTTTTCATAGCATCCCCTCGTGATATAAGAAATCACTGCCATTCCAACTATTGACTTGGACCAAAATCAGTTAATAATTTAACTAAGCAAAAGTTTTCAAAATACCTTATTAAATGACTCAAAATATGTGCTTAAGAAAGAATATACGTGCGTGTATTTATATATTTGCAGTCCCATACTTATTTGTTGAGTTCGCAGAATTACAATGAACTCCGAATAGTTAAAAAAATTGCAATAAAATGATATTTTAAAAAGAGATTTTTCTTCATAAGTATTTGCGACAAAATAAATTGTTTAGATGCAAAATATTCCTTAAATGTTAAATATGAATTTAGCTTTCTTTATTTTAGAGAGATTCATTCTTAAGAATGATAGTCAAAAAAATAATTCATAGTAATTGAATGAGCCAAAACACTTAAAAAAAACAATGATAAATATGCTGATTTAGAATGAAGAAATCAAACACATTGTAATTCACATAAAGTGGGGATGATAAATGCCCTAAATCTTAAGATTTTTTCAAATTATTGGCAAATCAGTTGGGAGCAAGCAAAGTAGCAGAAAAATTAAAAATATCAATGGAATTAATTATTTCCCTTAATTAATAATTCAAAACGCAAAGAGAAAACACAAACCCTTAACGGCTAAAGTTTATAAAGGCTGAAAACTTGTACTCAAGTGATGGTCTATTCCCTGGCTAGTTTTTAACAATTTCCTAGAGCTGTTCGAACAGTTTGTCTTAAAGATAATGCACTCAGAACTGATTGTTAATACGACTCAAATGAGCGAAAACAACAGTTTTGAGAACGATCTTTCAAAAATCATTAGTTACCTCTATCATATCAACACCAAGAGAAAAATGATATTTTATCAATTCTCAAACATTGCAACACACACTCACACTTCTAATTATATTGAATCATGTACAATTATTTCATATCCAAAAGAAAGAATTAATATGGAATGAAGCATTTTAAAAAGTACATGAAAATAGAAAGAAAAAGAAAAGCTTATAAAAATTAAATTAAAAAATACATTCAAAATCAAACTCAAAATACAAAATATTAGATTGATAAAAATCAAGAAAAATGAATTGGGAGGGAGGGGGGAAAATTTGATTTTTTTTTGAAATTAAATAAGTTTATGGTTTGAAAAATAACAAACTGCTTTTATCTTTGAAAAACAAGAAAATTAATTTTCCTTGTGATTGCCATCACGTAATTGATGGTTGAATTCATTTATTCAATGATTTCTTTAATAAAAAATGAAACATCCACAGGTATTTATAGTACATTCTTTTTAGTGTGAATAAAAAATTTTTTGTAAAAATTTTCCTAAAAATATCTGCAATAGTTAAATAAAAATAAAGCAATTTTTTTTCAAGCTTTCAAAGTCAAATAGAAAACAGCATTCCTTTTTTGTATTTTCTATTCTCATTTTCAGATCTAAAATCTAATATAAAGCTTATCTCTAAATGCTTGTAATGAAGAACATAGGTAAACATTAACATATTTGAGCTTCTTCGAAAATTAATAAAGAAACAAAAAAAATTGCTTCAACTTTGATTATTAAAATCTTAAAAAGTTAAAACATAAAGGAGCACTTAATCGCAAACAAAAGTAATGCAGCTAATAATAAAGAATATGAAAAATGAGACCCTTGTTTTAGATGTTAACGAAGATGATACTATTTTGAATACTAAAGCTAAATTCGAGGATTAGTATGAGTAGTACAATGGCAAGAATTTGAAATTTATTTACAAAGGAAAAATCCTAGAGGATTTCAAGACAATAAAAGATTATGATGTAGAAGAAAACCAATTCGTAGTAGTTTTGGTATCTCTGAAGCAAGGATGAGAAGCAAATAACAGTGATAATACACTCCAAAATCAAGGAAACAGTAATAATGCAGAATGATTTAATGATGAATATATTCTTCTGATGATTGAAATTCTACAGAGCTAGTGGTCTTAAGGAAAGAATAATAAAAACTAATAATTGTTTACTGAGACGCCTCTTGTGGGATATGAAGAAATTACAATAAAAAATATTTAATTCAAAGTGTTATTCTGATTATTTTAGTTGTATTTCTGAAGAATCCCTTAATGTGAAAGTATTTAGTTTTTCATAACTTTAAAACGAATATTTTGTACTCTTTTGGTGTTGATAATATTGATGCAAAATGCTGACAGAGAGAAAGAGGAACATAAAATAATGATGAATAGTTTCTAGTTTTGTTAATCTCATGAATTCTCTGCAATTTTTAGTATGCTTTATGAACAAATCATAAGAATATTGGTCTATTAATAATTGAAAAAAAAATCAAAATGAAATTACAGTGAATTTGAAGAGAGAAAAGTTATTCTTCCAAATATTTTAAGAATATGCTAAAGTGGTTAGCGCGAAGTAAATACATTATTTAGATTAAAAATTAGAGGAGAACTTAATAACTCAATCCAAAGCAGGCAAAATGCAGATAAAATTTAGGAATTTTAATGGAGAAACTTTTTCTTTAGACGTATATGAAGATGATACTATTTTGAATTCTAAAGCTAGATTTTAGGATAAATATGAAAAATATCATCGTAAGAATTTGCAATTCATTTACAAAGGACAAGTCCTCAAAGATTTCAAGACTTTTAGAGAGTATGGTGTGGAAGAAAATAAATATATTACAGTTTTAATAATGAAAAAGGAAGGCTGATGAAAATGATTATCTTGCTAGTACAAGCTGTCTTGAAGGAAAGAATTGCATAGCTTAAAGGATAATTTGTAGTTAAAATATAAAAATGAAAATATTATGTATGATTCTATATCAAATTCGTTAGTTTTTGGAGCTGTATCCAAAAAAATACTTGCTCTTTTTGCAATTTTGATAGTATTTCAGAAAAGTATTGTCTGCGAAATAGACAATAGTTTGTTGTGATAAAAATAAAGCTGAATAATTCTTTGGATTTGCCTTAAAGATAAACTCATAAGAGGATTAATCTTTTTTTTTTACAATTCCAAAAAATATCAAATAAAAAAAATGATTTGAAAAGAGTTAAATGTCATTTATGGCATGTATTTTAGCTGGAAGAAATACTAATTTGTTTAATTAATTATTTTGAGTGGATGGTGTGAAGAGATAAATCCAAGTATCTCAAGAATATTTTGCAATCGCGAAAGGGGAGAAGAAATAACAACAGCCTTCTTGCTCTTTTTTTAAAAAAGAGAATCATTGAAGGGAACAGTTAGCAAATTAAAAGATTTAGGTCTTCATTGCTTCATAGAAAATGGCTAACCTAGAGGAGGCTGAGACGAATAAACAGAAAACCCGACCAAATAGTGGATTTACACTTGGAATCTTACCTGCAAAATTATATGGAAACAACCATCTTCTTTTTGAAAATGTTGACAAAGATATTATGAATTTAATTGAGAAATTTAATATTTTCAATGAAGAAAATGTTAGAAATATCTCATACAGCTTACAAGAAGCAGCTAAAGGAGTTAGATATAAAGTATTTAAAAGTGGAGATTACATAGGTGATTCTTCATCAGGGAGTATTGTCATGGTGTTAAGTGGATAATTAGGAGTTGCTCAAGAGAGAAGCTAATAGGAGAATGCGTAAGAAGTTTTCTGGCGAAAGCAAACTACGAAACTGCGAAACACCATTAAAGAAGCCACTTCCAAGGAAGATAAGCTCAAAGCAGAAGTTGATTTGGAAAAAGCTTAGAAGATTCTACGATTCTACTACAATGTTCGAGTAGATTTCGCTCTTAGCCAGCATATTTCTGTGAGTGACTAAGTTTGTAAATTCAAGCAGACCAACACATTGAACCCAGGTGCTTCCATAGGAATGCATGCCTAATTCAATCCTGAAGGAGGGTATAAATTAGTTGCATTGAGTTACTGTCAGATATTGGTGCTTTCTGGGAATCTTGTAAAGACAATTTTCGGGGATGATGATGCAATTGCGCTGTCGATTCAATCGATACTTCGAAAGAAACTTGATTGCTTTGCGGAAATCGAACTGAATAAAGGGTAGCTTGGGTTTTTTATCAAAAAAGAATTGAAGTCTGGAGAAAGAATTGAAACTAACTCCACTTCACAATGTCTATTTCTTTTGAAAGGCTCCATAGAAATAAGTGCAATCGGAGAAATGATACCCTTGGAAATTCTAGAATCAGGAAATGTTTTCATGAGTGAGCAGATTAATCCCAGCTAAAGAGAAAGAAATTAATAAAAAAGTATCCTCAAAAAAGGAAGTTTAAGTTATTTAGAAGAACCTGCTGAGACTACAAATGTCAACAATAACAAAAATAATACTAATACTCTAAGTAATCTTGGTGTGGAATTGCAGGGGATTGTCGTATTAGACACAGTTTTATATGCGATATCAGTTGATTAAATGAAAATGCTTTATGGTAGAGAGGTAATCGCTGAATTAACAGAGAGAACATAAAATACACTGAATGGGTATAAAATCAGAATCTTTGGGAGTTCACCAAGACATTCCCCCACGCATTCTCCAAAACATATGTCTTTGAGTAAGACACTTTCTCGAATGGGATCTAGTTTCTCAATCAATCATACAACTATCAATAGTCCTCTCAAACCAATCAGAAAAGAACTAAAATTTCAGGTGAATTAATTAGAATCTGAAGAAAATTCTGGAGTTTCTGTTCCTGCTGCAGCTGATCATTTCTTTCAGTTCAATTCTACGAGCAGTGATGACTAAACTGAGTCTACAAATAGGTTACCTTCTGCTAGTAACATTGTTGATTCTGGATAAGTCGAAAGTAGAGAATGGATAAAACGAGTTGATAGCTTGGATGGCTAGGGAGTTGAAAGATTTTAAGTTATCAACAAGAATCAGCAAGATTCCACCCTGAATGATGATCTTGATAAAGAAAAATCAAGTTTGATTAAGTTATTCAGAGTCGATAGCGCTGTAAAAGAAGGGAAAACATCTGATTTATTTCGTGTAAATGCCAAAACTAGAGCAGCAAAACTAATCAGAAGAGGAATGAGTAACCATCGTTTTGTAGATTAACCTTCTCAGATAATCCAAAAAGAAAAAGAGGTGAATTCGATGATCAATAACACATTGAGTGAGGAAGAAGCGGAAACAATGATAGGCATCGCTGGAGTTTAAGTTCTCAAGAAAGTTAGTTCTCTACAGAACTCACCAGTCGAATAGAGGAAAGGGATACGAATCTAAAGAGAAAGTTCAAGCTAAGATACGTTAAGCAGGACAATAAGTAGCACAGCTGGTTTATCTCAATCAAAGGACTCGTTGAATAGTAGAATTATTAGTAATCACAACTTCAAATTTCTTGATAACTACTACTGTAGAAATACTACTGATAATCGCATTGTCTAATAACCCCATTAACAACAAGAATAAAGTTAGATAAAATACAACCAATCTCAAAATGAAAGTGCTATCAACTTTTATAATAACCCTCCAATTGTTATAAACTACACATATTCAGCACAAAATGATCCTAAAAGCAAAAATACTGCTGCTTTCATTGCATCCAAAGTCAATTCAAATTAGTCAAAACTATCATCAAATCTTGTTTCTACTTTTGAATAAAAAAAAAGAGATAGCTTAATATTATCCAAACAGCCTTTTAGTTAAGATAAAACTTATTTTCCAGTGAACGATTCCAAATAAAATGAGCCCGAATAATCACGAAGAAACAGCACTCATGTTTACTCCTAGCCAGGAATGATAATAAGCAACTAACAAAATATCAACACCAGCAGTAGCTTTTTAAATAAGAACACACTGTTTAGCAGCAATACAAATAAGCTAAATCAGTAATCTAACAAAATTATGGATCTTCAATCAAAGTAAAATTCATTTTTAAACGAAACTAAACAAAACAACAATAATAATCTGAATAAATTTGAGAAAAACATCCTTTCAAGACCCTTTACTCGACTTCGAACACATGGCTCAGTCATGGAGTTAAGTAACAATACAACTACTAGTTATTCTAAACCCTTGAAGACTCAACAAAATCAACCATAATCAAGAGAAATTTATTCTTTTATGAATAAAATTTTCAATAAGAACGATAATGAAAGGCCCCAAGAAGAGAATTTATTAACACTGGTTGCCAAATAAAGTAGCTCATAAGGATCAATTATTGAATCACCTTTAAAAAAACTCAAAGAAAATGTTAAGGATATGTCTCCAATCTTAAAAAAGAGATACTCAACTTAAGGTGAAGATATTTCATTTAACAGTAATGAATAGCTTAGCCGAAAAAGAGATACTTATGATAAAAGTAGGTCTTCGATTTAATATGTATTATAAAATAAGATTTAAAGATCTCAAACAGACCATAACTAAGACACATCTCCTTTGAAAAAGACCAGGCATCTTAAAGAATCTTGAAAATAAAAATAGTATATTTTTCTCTAATTTATGTATTTTATGTTTCAAATGAGGAGAGTTTAGTTATTATCTTCTTAAAAGATTTAGGTTTTTTATTTGATAAAATAATTAATATTTATTATTAAATTATTGCCAAATTGATCGGGGGTTGGGGTTGGGGTTGGGGTTGGGGTTGGGGTTGGGGTTGGGGTTGGGGT
>Ga0302271_10000904_pt1 | contig 29300 bp, 19 predicted proteins | sample III_Bog_N1_1_FD_198767 | JGI IMG/M metagenome (GOLD analysis project Ga0302271, IMG submission 198767) | Peat permafrost microbial communities from Stordalen Mire near Abisko, Sweden - III_Bog_N1_1 | ecosystem: Environmental > Terrestrial > Soil > Wetlands > Peat | place: Sweden: Abisko... | reverse complement strand
CTCTTAAATGATGCCTGGTGAGAGAAAAATAGAATAATTTCTGTAGCAGTTGCGCAAAGAAGAAAATTGGAATTGTTCCCTGAAACTCCTGTTCATAGCGCATAAACTTATCCACGCTATGAGACTCAATTTCACCATTGAGTTTGCGAAATAAGACCTATTTCAAGACATCAAAATATCACTCAGAATAGCGCAACAGAGTAACAGCTCCTTGTTAATTTGTTCAATATTCTTGAAACGGTGTTTATTGTTGCTTAGGAGATGAAGTGTTCGTGCCGATTGTTCTAAAATATTACTCCTTCCTCCGATCTGTATCGCTGCATTACAAGGAAGTCTACGAATGTGAACAGTACTTTCAAACTGAAAGCATAAACTATTTGGACATCAAATCGCTGGAAGAAATAATCAGCACAATGCGTCCTTTGATAAGCATACTCAAGAACGTATTTAAATCTGAACAGAGCTTATCGTTCGCTTTGTAGAACTTCCCAAAGTATGAGATTGTAAAGGAAGTTGTGCTACTGCTGATCAAAGAGACAATTGTGATATTTGATTTCCTCAGCTATCTCATGCGACGCATAGAAAGTAACAAATCAATTCAAGATAATTAAGCTCCATATGTTGAGTGATGATATGTTTACTTTTTAGATGTTATTCTCAGTGAAGAAGACACTGAGAATAGCTTAATAGTCTACGGCCTCTACGAGGAAGTTGTTGTGCTTAGCAAAAACATGGAAAAAATGTATTAGCTAAGGAATTTAACATCTGATATTTTCCTCTAGCGTCCTAGGTTTTTCATTGTGGATAAAGAACACAACAAACAAATCGAACTTCACGTCAATGCCATCCACAAAAGGATTAACAACACAGACAACGTAGCTGCGACTGTCACAAAGTCTGTGAATGAATCGACTTCTTAAAATATCGAAACCTAATCGAAAGAATCTACCTAGATGTATGAACAGCATACCAGAAGCAGCAGAGTTAACAGTAAATGCAATGAATCCACGGAACTAGCAATATTCCCCAAATTATCTGGAAAACCAATACCTTAAACGAAGATGGCGCTTAACAAAGATCTTACGATCAAAAAAGAAAACGAAGAAACTATTCCCTTGGGTTTGCAAAAAGAACATTCTCAACAAGCCACAAGCAGTGATACCTTGAATTATCGAGTGAGTGGATGCTAATTCAAGGAGAATAATTTGAATTAAGCTGAATTTGTTGAAAATAGCTCAAATAATTCATCAGAAGATGAGCTTGAAGCGGATTTAGCTAATGATGATAGGGCTGTAATTATCAATAATCTAAGCACAAAAGAACAAAAAAACAAGCCAGCTGTTATTCATATTTCGTAGAGGAGTAGCGGTAGTAATAGTAATATCATATCAAAGCAGGATTTGTAATAAAAAGATTAATAAGAATAAAATCAAGGAATTCTCCATTATGATGAAAGTCAATAATGAAAGAACAACTAACACATTAGTCTTGCTTTCAATGCTAATGAAGATATTGAATTATCAAGACTTAATTATTAGATGATGGTAAACTACCCCCCTTAAAAATAGCAAACATTCTCTGAGTTCCATAACGAGATAGTGTCATTTCTTTTTTTAAAATAATTAAAACAGATTGTTCTGTGTGTGAAAATCTTTGTTATTTTTAATGTTTGTGGATAAAGTAAAAAATCACTTACAATTTTGGAATCAAATATCTTGCTAAATTTAATAAGTTTAATAGAGAAACTACAAGAGAAATACCTCTTTTTAACTTCACAAAATGCACAAAAAAATAACATATTAGTATATAATTTTTGGCATATTTTGTACTTTTTATCAATAAGAGAGAGAGAGAATACAAGGGCGTTGGTTGTGCTTAGGACTATCAAAATCCAAACTACTTGGCTTTCAAAGCAATTCTTTGGATTATATTACTATCGCATGAAATGTTTGAGAGCGTTAAGTAGTTATATGCATTTCCATATTTAGACAGGTAGTTCCCATAACTGGTAAGAAGCTATTTATGTGTCTATACTTGAGGCGAAGAAGAGGAGATTTATTGCAACTATATGAGGATAGAATAGTACTCCAGGAAATCTTCAAGGAGTATCAAGCAAATACCATCGATTTTCTCAATAATATTCCCGCTTGCAAGGCAGGGTCTTGTCTTATCAAATAACTCCTGTATGATGTTTACAACGTATGGTATCAACCCTGAGCATAACGCGGTTTCATCTCGCAGAGCTTACTAATCTTTGCGAAGAAGAAGCTGAAATTATTGATCTTATGCTGCTAGGGAAACAAATAATGCTGAAGAGTTTGTCCATTTGTTGAATTCCGAATTGAATGACGATGTGAGCTCATTGTTCAGGAGAAAGAATGACGTAGATATCTCAGTGTACCTACCGGAGTTCTTGAATGACTGCCATTCTGTCAACCCGAGGAAATTCTCTCCTCCGACGAACATTCTGTCTTGAATGATGTTCAACCTGCACAGGGAGTGTTTCAGTAGCAACAAACTCATTTTCTCAGCAATTCCAGGGGTAAACACTTTCTTATCGAAATTGCTGTTATTCAGAATCCTAGAGATGCTCAGGCAGCATTTACATAAGTTCAAGTAGCTAGTGAGTACTTCGATGTTGCAGTTGTATTCCTCTTGCAGATACGCTGATGCTAGACTTTTCCCGTAATTATTGAATTCACTACTCTTCTGAGTTCCTCTGGTGGCACCACCGTTGCTTGAAGGTACAACAGCGTTATTCCCAGTAAAATTATTCGTTAAAGTATTGCTCGAAAGTGTGTATTAATGGTAATTCTGGGAGATGGGGTGGCTAGCTGGTTATCGATTAGAATTATTTTAGCTTCCTTAACTCGTGTTGATACCATTTTAGCTTGTACTGATCCCTTAGCTTGTGCTTGCGTTTGTGCTTGTGCCAGAATGCACTAGAGGATTAAGATTAAGCTCAAAAGCAAGTGGTTTAACACTGTCCTTATACACATCGCAGTATAGTTTCTACGACAAATCCTTTTCGGGCACTAATCCATGTGGCTAGCTGATGATTTAGCACGATTAGATTTGCTTCGATTGCGAAGATTAACCATGCATCTCTTTGTTGTACAGCTACGCGAAAACATTGCTTTTATTGCCACTACTAGCTAGATCGGTTGGCTCATTTGGAGTAATTGCAATAGTAGTCTTGCTGACTTCACAAGTTTCAAGTGTACTTTTACGATTGTTGAGTTTATTCAATTCAGAATACTCTTAGCCCGCAAATGCACTGATTTATTGAGAATTTGATGAGAAATCATATGATTTATACTACTAATGCGAAGAGAATTATTTCTTAGGTTAAGATTTAGGAGATGGGCATCTAGTTTGGTTGATAGGATGAGGAGGATTATTTCCACTCTTCAAGGGCTACAAAGAACTAAGTGACACCTGGATGCAAGTAGCAGGTAGCTTGAGCCCTTAATTGTGGGAGCCCTCAGCACTTTCTAAATTATTATTGGTATTTTCCTAGGGAGCATTGGATGACGGCATTGGGTAAGATTCATTAGGACTGCTGAGATTAATCGTGCTGGTTGCAGGGTAGGATATGATTTAGTCAGCTGTCTTGAAAGGATCAAAGGAGTTTTTCTGTTTGTCGGGCGATCTATTCTTGTTATTCATGGGGATGAATTAATTCGAAGATATAGATTTGATTCCAGCTACTTGCTTAGAAAACTAAGAGAACCTATTATTAATGCTCCCGTGATTGTTGCTGGTAATGCCTTGCTTGCTGTTGTTCTTTTTCGCGAACGAACTTGTCCCTGTTGTGTTCTAGGAGGAAGAGTTGCTGTTGGATTTGGATGGTTTTTCGTCAGAATTGTAGATCGCAGTAGCGAACTTATTAAATGATGACACAGTCTTTTTGTTGTTGTTCCCAGCGACTGAGCAGTTCTCAGAGCTGTCTGTGTGATGCAGCTTTGGTGTGTTATTCTGAGTTTGACTGCCCGTCGGCACAGCAACTGACTTCTTATATGCTGAGGAGTTGTTAGTTGGTGTGATCGAGCGAGTTCCTCCAGGATATTTGGACATTTATTTAGCTTAGTGTTGCTGGTGCTGCTCCAACGAAAGGAACTACTGGTCTTGTCCACTGGAGTTTGAGTTTAATGTTGATAATCTGAACATATTGCTGTTGATTTTGTCAGGTGTATTCAGCAAAGAATAATCGTCGATTTCAATATTGTTGTTGTTGGAGGATAGACTCTGTTGCTTTGAAAATAATCCTTGTTATAGCTGCATTTACTGCTACTGTTAGAGTTAAGCGTTTCCAAGAGAGATTAACACAGTTGGGACAGGCAATTACGGCTCAGTAACGAGAGGTTATTCTAAGAGATAACCTGGTTGATTGAATCCTGCAGCAGATGGGTCAATAACTAGATTATTCAATTGATAGCTGTCCTTGTAGAGTTGACCTGGCTTACTTTCATCTTCATATGGTGATTGGATCTACAAGCCTTGCTGCTAGAATGGAGAGTTGAAATTGTTCTAGGTTAGCTGCTCACTTGGTTCAGTTTGGATGCTACGGAATCTATCGAATTGCTAGTATTGCGGTTATGAGTAGGTCTATTGCTGCTGTAACTAAGCTGTGAATTGCTGAGGCTATTTCGTAGGATTATTCATAGGCATGCTGAAACTGTTTGCTGGCACATGAGCAGGATTAGATATTACCTCCCTTGCTGACTTCTAGCGCTTGTGAATAAACGAAAAGCCGCTTGTGTCTGTGTTAGTATTGTTGTTGTTATCGTTGCTGCTAAGCATTGGTGCAGCAGTATTACTACTACTAGCATCGTTGCTGTTAAGCCCTCCGTAGGTTGGATTAATGTTATTGGTAGCCTATGCGTCAGGAAGGAGTTGGTTGCTGTTTAGAGAGCTCCCTGTGCTACTCTATCATGGTTAAAATCAATTTTTTAAAAATAATTAAGCTAAACCTGTAATTAATTCAATGTTACTGTATGAGTTGGCTGTGACTGAGGCTAAGAGGAGGAAGCTATAAAGCTGCTAGCTGGCTGTTGTAACCCTTGCAGCTGTGTCTTGGTTTTACAAGGAGGAGATATTCTTCCGACCATGTTACTACTAGAGCTACTACTGCCACCACTATTTGAATGTTGGAAAGCCGATGGTGTGGGGCTGGTGGCAGTGTTAGATGAGATGATGAATGAACTCGCGTGAGGGTAACCGCCTTGAGTGAGAGTAGCTGTTTCACCAGATATTAGCTGTCTGTTCGCTTTGTCATGTCTTGGAGTCGACTGTTGGCTTTCATACTGTTGCTATTGCGCTAAGAGTTAAGCTGCCGCTTGCTGTTTGTCGCTGCTGGCGTTGCTGCTGTCTGAGCCACTGATTTAAAACGATCCGGCATGCTGCTTCAAAACGAGGAGTGTATTTTATCTGGAATTAGGCTTCGTTGAATATTGCTGTGATGCTTACGAAGAAATAGCTTTCGAATCGAGGCCTGCGATGGAAGCAATAGAAGTACCTGGAATGATGGTAGTACCTGCTGTTGCTGATGTGCCACCACTTGAAGTCAGAGCATTGCCAGTGCTGTTCGTATTAGTATTCGTATGATTAAATTTGTTTTAGAACAGTGGTTTGTTAGATGTTGCGTTTGCTGGTGTTGGTTTGACTGAAGGCTTGGAGGTTGTAGTAGTATTTATGTTGCTGCCATTGGTATTTAGAATCACCTGCTGTTTAGATGTCTATACCTATGCATTTGGATAAGAAGGCTACTGCTGCTTAACTGTGCTATTGTTGTTATTGCTAGGCAATGCAATTGTTTTAGTTGCTTTGGTTGGCTAAAATTAGCTGGCTTTCTTTGGCTGATAACCTTATGTTTGTATTGGATCTCTTTGTTGTTGGGGGGAATTAATCGAATCTCTTTGCTGCGGTGGCGATTGCATGGAGTCTCTTGGCTAAAAAGGAGACTGAATAGAGTCTCTATGCTAATGAGGTGATTTCATTTATGTTGCCCTCTCATCGCTTGAGTTATTATTCTGATGAGTCCCATACAACACAGCTGAGTTATTTGACATCTGCATTCCATTGTTGTTGCTGATAAAAGAAGGGTTGTTGGAGGAGGCTATCAAGTTAGCTGAGCTAGTACTCTTGCCAAGCGATTCCTTGAAAAGAGGGTACTTGTAGACATCTTCCCACGTCAACCGATCAGCTTCTTCGAACTTCAAGCATTATCTGATGAATTCCTTCACGCTCTCCATGATTATGTCACCTGACTGCCCAACAGTTGCGAATCTCAAAGGGTTGCTGAACATGTTGTTGACGAGATCAATCACTGAGTTACTAGGCCAAGGAGTCTGTCCATAAATCAACTCATAGAAAATCAGTCCTATGCTCCAGACATCGCATTTGGACGTGTACATCTGTCGTTTTAGGATTTATGGGGACATATACAGCGGTGTCCCGACGAGAGAAGTCATGAGATAATCTGTCTTCTCGACCATTCTCGCAAACCCGAAATCAGTGATTTTAAACTGATCTTTCCTAGAAATCAAGATGTTCGCTGGCTTTAAGTCCCTGTGGATGATGCCGTGTCTCGCTAATTCCTGTAACCCTATGAGTATGTCGGTGATAATCTTGATGGCTTGGCTTTGCGTAATCTTTCCAGCTTGTTTTTTCATGAATTCAACTAAATCGCCGTCTTCGCAGAGCTCGGTGACGATGTAGGCATTGTTGGATGTTTAAAAGACGTCGATGAGTCGGACAACAGTGTCGCAGTTGAGCTTCTTCATGATCTCTATCTCCGAACATATCAGTCCCCATGTGTATTCATCCTTAACTTAATGCAAGTCGATGACTTTAATTGCCACCACTTCCTTTGTGATGTTATTTTCCCCAAGATAGACTGTGCCAGATGCCCCTCTCCCGACAATATCGCTCATGCAAAAGGTGTAATTTTCTATCCTTTTCATTTCGGAATATTTCGGATTAATATATTGTGGCTGCTAAAATAATGAAGGCTTAGCCGTTGCTGAAGGTTTAGAGAAATTAGTCTGCTGCAGAGTGAAAGCAGGCTGCTAATCATAAATAGATTGATCGTTTGTCTCAGTGTTAAGCTAGACTTTCATTAGGGACTTTGTGTTGATCACTAAATAATGCCAACTGTATCAAGTAATCCAAAGAAAGAAGCAGAATTTCAAGAAAAAGCGATGGAAGGCAGTGAAGATGAAGATAGAGAAAGAAAAGTAGCTAGTGTTAGTATCAAGATGTTAGCTAAGTAGAGAAGAAAAGAGAACAATAAGCTATAATGATAAAAAAGTGAATAATATAATTATACGTTTATTGCTTGTAATTTCTTGATATTGCTCTTAATAATCCTTAGCTTTTTTTGTTTAGTTATCCCGCGATAGCTATTTTATTTTTTAAAAATGCAATCATTTGTATTTTTTTCTTGATTTCGTTTAGCACCCTCAGTGTAATATAAACATGCTTTACAAAGATTAAAAAATTTCATAATTAGAAGAAACACTTCTGAGAATTAAGAATTAGCTCTTAAAGAGTTGCTATTGCAATTAGAAGAAGAAAAAAAAAATACAAAAAAGTCACAGAGATTTCGAAATTTTGTCAACAAAAAGAGTAAATTTATAATATGGTTTAATTTTGTTTGAGAATTGGCTCTCTTTTGGGTGATTAGATTGTTTTGTATGCACAAGAAACTTCAGATTATTAAATGATTATGGTAACTAACTAACTAACTAACTAGCTAAGCGCTTCATTAATTGTATTCACATTCATCTTTCACTGCTTGATTCAGATGAAGATGAATCATGTCTTTATCGTTTTCTCTCCTTCTTCTCTTCTTTTCTATGTTTCTTATCTTTTTTATCCTTCTTCGATTTCTTATCCTTTTAGATTTTTTTATGTTTCTCTTCACCTTTATGTTTCTTTTCCTTCTTATCTCTCTTATCCTTCTTATCTTTCTTCTTCTTTTTCTTCTTCTTTTTGTCATCACCATCATCACTGTCATTCTCACTCATGCCAACTGCTTCAAGTTTAGTTGGATCATAATTCAAGAACTTATTCATATCCATACCATCTTTAACTCTATCTAATGTTTCTTAATTTAGTTTAAATCCAACTCCTCTTTGTTCTTCGTTTTCTTGAATGTCATCCCAAGCATTGACTTTTTCTTTCCCGAAATCCATTCCTTCTCTGATTTCCCTCAGCAATCTGATTTTCTCTTCTTCTGTAGCAGTCTCGGAGATTGCTTTCTTTTCTTCTTTTTCTAACCCAAGAGCAACACGCATTCTCTTTTAATCATCTTCGATAACTTTTCGTTGTTCTCCTTTCATTTCTTCATCGATTTCCTCTTATGTTTTTCCTTCTTTTTAGAGATACCAATCTTTCTTTCTCCATTTTCCTCCTTTGTCTAGGAAACCAATCATCAATGTCTATCCTAAGTACATTTCTCTGTCTTTATGCGACATTTACCTCACATCATCCCATTTAAACTAATCTCGACCACCTCGAGTACCTTCTCGAATCTAATATGATAAATATGACATATAGCACTTCGAAATAATCAAATATTGTATTGTTTCTCCTGAATTTTTAACTAATCAATCTTCTTTTTTTCCTTCTCAGGCAATATTTGATCTATTTACTCTCCCTAGACACTCAGTAATATTTTTTAAAGCTCTTGGAATTGCCTTTTGATATTTTTTTAGTTTTTCCTTCAGTTTACTACATAACCCTCAAGTTCTAATCTATTTGTAGAAAAACAATATTTGTTGAAAATCCCAAAGAGATACTTTATTCATCTAAACCATTCGTTGATCGTCTCTCCTTTGAATGTAAAAATACTACAATCCTTAGCAAATTAATTATTTTAAACATTTTCCCTCCTATTCAAACATCAACTACAGCTACATATGGAATTATTCGAGGAACTATTACTAGGTGGAAGATTTAAATCAAAAATAACTTTAGCTTTTTTAGGATCATCTGTCTCAGTCTACACAACTGATCGCTCACTCTGAAGACGGCATTTTCTATCATAGATCTCCTCGAGCAGCTTCTCAAATGCATCGTTGATATTTACATCCAATAACGCACTGCTTTCTTCAAAAAGCAAACAATTCTCCCTCGCAAATTAACTTGATTCTTCTTTGGACACCTTTCGCTACTGAGGATATTCATTTGTAATATCAACTTTATTCCCAACTAGCATCAACACAATGTCCCTATCTGCGTGTTGTCTGATCTCTTCTAGCCATCGCTTTATCGACTCAAATGTCTTCTCTTTTGTCACATCATACACTAATAATGCCCCAACAGCTTTTCTGTAATGAGCACTTGTGATACTTCTATACTTCTCCTATCCAGCAGTATCCCATATTTGAGTCTTAATCGTTCCACCATCTCTCAACGTGACAGTCTTCGTAGCAAACTCAATCCCAATAGTAGGAATAATTGTATGTGGAATCTACCCTTTTACATATCGATTGATGATATGTGTCTTTCCAACTCCAGCATCTCCCACAAGCACAATCTTGTAGAGATGTGTATGTGTCTCTGATTTATTGTATGTCTGCTGTCTCTACTGAATCTAATTCACCATATTCTTTTTCATTTACTCGTCTTGCTTGTAGGAATTCTTGGATGATCTTCGTGGATCGTTTTGCTCTTGATTTTGATACTCCTGTCTTTACTAAGTACTCTAACCTTCAGCAGCTTAAATCCCTGAAATCTATTAGTATTGATTCTATTGCTGTAGTTGCTGTTATTGCAAATACTACTGTTGCTATGCTGCATAACTACCTTGAACTGGTATGCTCGCTCTTTATTATGAAATGCTTTAATTTGTTATTCTTTCTTGCTCATTATTTCCTCTGTTATTTGAATTGAGTTAGTTCAAATTGCCTTCTCTTGCTGTTTGCACATTCGAACGAAGTTGCTTTTGTGAAATTGTATCTAAGTCTTACCTGTCAGATGGCTGTTAACCATATGATGGATTCATCCTTGCAGTAACTAACTGAAATCAAAAGAAGAGAGTTTTCTTGTATTATTTGATGTTCCTAATGTAAACTGTTAAGAATAGTTTGTTTTTCCCCAAATTTTGCTTTGGACTTGTTTTTTCTAAAATCCCCCCTCAGATTTTTGACGAATTGACTATTTCTTAATAACTTTTCTTTCTCTTAATATAATTTGAAAATTAGAAACACCAAGAGTATCCCTGCCATCTCTGCTTCCCTATCATCTCCTCCTCCCCCAAATCTTTTCAACTCAGAATTGAAAAAATAATCATAATGGACTTTGGAAACATTGAATTAAAGCCAGGACTCAACAGACAAAAAATCATACAATAATCATCAAATACAAGCAACTCTAAACAAACAAGTTAATCAGCAAACTCATTGGATTCTATATATGATTAAAAATCCATCAAAAAAGCATAATAAGTCATTAAGAAACATGAGAATTGATGAATAAGCGATTTGGAGTAGCAAACGGAGAGAGAATATGTTTAACTTGCTAGTAGCTGGCATTTTTCGTTGAAGGCAGAAATATTCTACGCTTGTTTAATAGTGAATATCCAATATTATCTTCCTATTTCATTAATTTCATACCCATCATAACTTATCTACTGGTTTCAGATTCTAACAGAGTGCGTTCCATTAAACTTCCTGTATTTTTAGAGTAGCTTTAGCTTTAATTATTAAAATTGCTGCTTCCGTGCCTGCTAATTTAAATACTTAATTTACTTTTGTTACTCTTATCCTTTGAAGTAACTTCCATGTCTTTGTCAAACTCTTGAGAAGTACGATGATGAAGGCTTCTATGGGAGATGCTGTTTCCTTTGAACCTACCAACAAAATCAGAGGAAACGTCTCTAGGCGACGTTAATGACGCGTGTTTTTGTTTTTGTTCGATGATAGAAGGTAATATGAGACCATGTGATAGACTCCTGTAAGAGAAAGAAGATTCAGATAGATTTTTACTGGAATTAAGCTTTTAGACTTCCATATCTAGAATCTCTCGAATAGACCCTTGATTTGTTTCATACGTCCTTTAGGCGATCATTTCTCCTTTCTTGTTAGCTTTCTCAATGAGATTGTTGATTTGCTTTTCAAAATTTCCTTAGATGTTCTTCTTGGATTCACTTAGATTGTAGATTCTTTCAAGAGACGATTTCTTGGCAGAAGTTTAGGCTTATTCATCTGGATAATATTCACTGTTAATGGCATTTTTAGATAGAATCTTTAATTTGGATTTGGATTTATTGTTATGAACAGGCGATTCTTGTTGTGAAGATGCAAAAGCCCTAGATGAGAAGATAGTTGGAGTATTTTATTATGGTAAACAAATAGATGTTTATGATTATTGCTTTTAAGCTGGTGTGTCTTAGGAACTGTAAGTAAATTAGCTTTGAGCATCAGTAGTCTGAGAACCTCTTCGTTGATCTTTAACTTGAAAATTTGTGGGGATTTCTTAGTTAACAAGATTAATATGTTATGAAGGAATTTGAGGAATTCCATCAATTTCAGGTGCATTTTCATTCTTTTATTCGTTCTACCTTTGTGAAACAAGGTTGTTCGAACCAAGAATCGCTGAGTTACCCACTTTAAACTATCTTATGATGCGCTTATCATTATCATTCTTTATTCTCATTTGACCTTACAATTTCACAATATCCAGCATGTTCAACAGTCCAAGACTCTTATCTTTCACCTGAATTACAAAAAAGCAATTGAAATTGTAAAATATCATCCCAGTAATACTTGAGAATAATTAAACAATTTGTAATAATGCGTCTGAAATTCAATGACAATCTGGGGAAGAAAAGAAGGGATGTTAGGTTACAATTTAATTAAAAACCTTGAAAGCTATTCGAGGGAAATAAAGGGGTGTAAATTGAAAAATATCATAAAAGCTGTGGTTCTCACACTCAATACAAGGCCAGATGAAAAAACAAAACTAGCTCTGATTTAACTCAAAAGAATCAAAAGGCTAAAATAAACAGATAAAAAAGTTTAACATTTCCATTTTTTTAAAATGAATGTCTGCTCGAATTCTCATACAAATTTTGAAAAAAAGATATTTCTCAGCAGCAAAAAAAAGAACTTATCAGTGAATTTAACTAAACTAAAAAATCAATCAATTATTAAATGTGCTATCCATTACTGAACTAAAATATGACAAACTAATATCTTAAGATATATTTACCTAAAAGTTCCCATGATAAAGAAATTCTGTGAGAAAGTCGTGGTTGATTCGGAAGGATACGAAAATACAAAGTGCAGATAATGAAGTTGGTTTAAATGGAGAGTCTGCGATGAGTGTATTCTCCTTGTTTTTAAGCTCCTCAAGATATATCGAATTTGCTTTATCATTCTTATTAAACGAATAGAACTCAGCAAGATTTAGCTATCCATCTTTGTTTAGATCAATTATCTCATATATCTTCGAGAGGCATTTAAAAGAAACTGGCAGCTAATATGAAGCTAGCAGTTTGTGGAAGTTTTAAATAGGAATCTGCTTGTTAGTTTGAAGATGCTTGCAGATAGTTTCAAAAATAGAACCTAGGAATTATTATTGAAATTCGTCTTCGTTGTCTCCAAAATATTTCCTGTTACCTTTATCGAAATATCGTTTCGTCAGCCAAGTCGTTGTTTGCTGATTTTTCAGTTAAGATTAGTCGCTATTTGCTTGTTCTACTTCTTTCATCCGTCCTTCGGAACTCTTGATCATAGCATTGATATCTTTGATCTTTTATTTACACTACTAAGCAGTGCATTTTTAGGGGAGATTATTGTTCAGAAAGTTATACTCACATATGTCTTAGTATTATGGGAGAATGAACGCTTTGAACGCCATCTCGCGAGGATCTTTCTTTTTAAATTTCTTAGGGATCGCCTCCTTGCGATTAGATGGTGTTTAACTCATTTTCTTTTGTTTCTTTGTATTTATTGCTGGTAATTTTAATTATTTCTACATAATTACACTCTCGATATCATTACCAAGCTCTTAATTTGTTATCCTCTGGCATTTCAATATTGCCTATTAGAAAAGTTCGTTTATTCACAGTAAGTTTTCTCTTTCTTATGAACATTCCAATAAGCTGTTTATTGAGTTGGAATAGTGCTATCAGATGGATATGCTCCTTAGCTGTGTTTATTGTATTTGAATTAAATAATGTGGTTTTATTTGAAGTCTGAAGTTATTTTTTCATATAAATCAAAAAGAATTTATGATAAAATGATTTCTAATTTGGAAATCATATTTTCTCAATTATTTACTGTGAATCTCTCTCTTCCTGATGGGGACTTTATCAGAAGAAACTAACGACGAAATAGCACCAAAATTATTAAAAATCGAATATAAAACAAAAAATTGAATTTATTAACATTTAATCTCAAGCCGTTGGGGGAACTGGACAAGTGAATAAACAATTTCGTTCTGCGCAATCAATTTAGCTTTCTGATCAACAAAAGAAATGAGTTGTATCAATAATAACACTGATTATTGTTTCAACAAAGAAAATACAAATCATAAGGAATCACAACGCTTAGACAAACAATTACGTCCAAGCAATCTGCTACAAAAACTCATGAACTAGAGGGAATGCTCGCCTTAATAGAAACAAACAAATTTCTAAGGATTAGGAATACCAAGCTTGAAACCACCAACTCCTTTCTCATCGACACCTTAATATCAGACAGATCACTCCAAAAATGTCTGGGATGATCTTTATGAAAAAGTAAGCAGCTAACTATATTTCATATTTTTTTTGCTGCTATATTAAAAAAGAAAAGATGTACAAGATTTCAAAGCAAGCACATTTTGTTTACTTATTTGTACTTTTGATTATTTCCCTTTCATTGACTAACACGATTTAACTAATTACATTGCTTAGGGGTTGTAAAAGAAGAAAATGGTGGAACTGCAGATGAAGATAGGAGAAGAAGAGAAGCTTAATAGTCTCACAACTTAGTTTACTTTCTAGCCAATGCTAATCGCTGACAGTTCTGCTTTTCAATTTTCAAGACCATTTTAAGAAAGGAACAACACTTGGAATCTAACTAAATAGAAAAATCTCGCTTATCTTAGTCGTATGCGAGCAGATTCAGAAGATGATAAAGAAATTAAAGAATGCACCTTCCACCCTTAAATTGTAAGCATCAAATACAGGAAAAAGTATTTCAAATTGCATGTTGACGAATTTTGGCTTTTGTAAGCTCACAAAATCAAGATAAATGAATCAATAAAGGATAAAAAGACAAGGATAATATCCTGAGTTTCACCAAAAAGCCTCAATGACATCAAATAGTTCTAATATTGAAGTCTCATCAAGAACGAATAAGAATAATTCAGGATTTAATAGTACTGCTTTACAGAAATCTCAATATCAACAATAGCTCAGTAAAGGGCAGTTTGTAAGACAAAAAGACTAACTCCATCGATAATTGCTTACATTGCCACTGGAGTTATGAAGAAAATAGGATAATCGATTCAAAAAGAATTCTAGCAAACGCTATTTTTTCAGAATAATTGATTTCTAAAAGGGTGAATAAAATCTCATTAATTAATTATTTATGATCTGTCCTTGATAATTTGTTAGAATACCTTCATTCAAGTATACTAATTCATTTAAATAAATAAATATGGGTGATTTATTTAAGAATCATCAATTGAAAAAGTTGAACAAAACAGTTGAACTAAAAAAATAGTTAATTTAAGAATAATACTAATTTTAGAATTTTCCCCCCTTTTTTTGTGTTTGTTTTTGTGGTTATTGTTTCTTGGATTTGAACAAAAATATTTCGATCATCATAATTTTTAGAATATGATTGAAAGAAGAAAATAACCAATTCTTACCAGAAACAAAACACACAACATTTAAGAAACACTAGATTTTTCATTTAAGCAGAATTTCATCGAAATTTTGAGTAGTTGGAAGGATTCCTTTCTACAATGTACTAAAAACGAGTTTACCATCGAAAAACACTTCAAACGCACCTGTTTTCGCGGAAAACTCTAAGAGAATTACTGAAAAACCCATAGCTACTGCCATGATAAGATTTTTATTTTTTTTTATGGGAGGATACCATGCAGGACTAGCCACACCAATGAGTCCGAAGATTATTGAACCAAGAATAAACAGACCAGCCATCGTTATATGAATCTGTTTCTAGAATTTACTTAGCAGAGCTTTAACTGGAGGGAGAGGATAGTTAATAGTTTCCACTATGACAGATGGATATTCAGCTGTAAGGTATGCTTTAATTTGTTTTAAATGAGCTTCGTGAGTAAAGCAAGATTAGATAACTAGCAAACCTCCTACATTTTCATTGTTTTTATTATTTTTATCATCACCACTATCAAAAGTGAAAAAAGCGTTATCTTCATCGTTGGCATAAAATTCTGAAGCTGTAGGTATTTGACCGCTAGTTTAATCTTCTTTTTTTTCAGTAGCAGCACCAGCAGGATCACTATCAAAATTGAAAAAAGAGTCATCTTCATCGTTGGCATAAAAATCAGAAGCTGGAGGTATTGAATCGCTTGTTTAATCTTCTTTTTCTTCAGCAGCAGCATCAGCAGGAGGAGTAGTAATAGTTGGTGCTTCCACTGGTGGTGTCTTTTATTTAGGAGTTAAATACAAAACAGATACTGCATCGAAAATCACCAATGCAATGAATATCTTCAACACAAATGAGTCGATCGCTTGTTTTGACATTGCTTCAAGAGAAAACCTGTTGTATTTTTCTGTATCTTCAATTTTCTGACTTTGTGAAATATCTCAATGTTTCAAAATTATTTAATTGATTAAAAATTGTTTGAGTCTTAAAGTTATTTTTTTATTCTTTGGCAGAACGAACAACACACACACACAAATTTGATATTTTTTATAATCTCTAATGAGATTTTCTTTGTTAGAATATTGTGATTTAGTGTAGAAAAAGAAGAATCATAATGTTGTTTTACTTCACCTCCTTTTGATCCTGGGAGAAAAAGAGCTAATAACCATTCATATGGTTTGAGATATTATTTTTCCAAGGATTTTGATTTGACCAAAATGGATTTAAGCTAGAGCTATGAAAATACATAGAAATATCAATTAAAATAGATGAATATTTTTTATGAAAAAAGTACTTTAAATGGAAAAAGAAGATCGAAAATAAGCACTAATTTCGAGAGTCCAAAGTTCAAATAAATATCATGAATTTCGAGAGGTTAAAATCATAGCAAAAACAAATATGGAATTCTATGTATGTGCTCACCATCCAATTGTTTCTCAGCTATCTAGAAATCTCTAAGCCAATAAAAAATAGTATGAATATCAAAAAATTTAATGGATATGGAACGGAATCTAGTTAGTTAGCAGTGTGTAATTGATTGGTTTAATAATTAATTTAGAGAGCTAGCAACATAGTAATCCTATTTTTACACTTATTCCTTAAAATTGTTCCTTATGAACTTGCTCAATAAATACTAACCTGATAAGTAAATCGAGAACTATGCATTTTCGCTGAGTGCATGCATCGGCAGAGGTTCCTCTGGTACTGTTTACATAGGCAAGAATCAGGTGAGTAACGAAATCGTCGCGATTAAAGCTATTGATATGCGATCGCTAAAAACTGATTATGCTTGGAAGATGCTATGTTCTGAAGTCAAGATTATGAAGAAACTAAAACATCCTCATGTTGTGCGACTCTTAGATGTGTTTTAAACTAAAAATAATACATATATTATCACTGAATTCTGTGATCAAGGTGATTTGCGCAGTTACTTGAAGAAAAAGTAATTTCTCAGCGAAGATGAATCCATTGCAGTGTGTTCTTAGATCATCAGCGGATTGCATGAACTAGCTGCTCATGGAATAATTCATAGAGATCTCAAACCAGCGAACATTCTTTCAGCAATGGAACATTCAAGATCACGGACTTTGGATTTGCTAAGAAACTCGACAGTTTAGATGATCAATTAATGGATTCCTTAGTTGGTACACCTTTGTACATGGCCCCTTAGATTCTCCACAAACAATAGTACACTTCTAAATGCGATGTTTGGAGTCTCGGATTGATCGTGTTTGAATTACTCTACTCGAAAACACCTTGGCCAGCAGTAAATGTTGTTGATCTTGTGCATAAAATGAGTAACATACCTCTGACATTCCCCAAAGATCCGTTGATTTCGTCATAAATGCAAGGTTTCTTGTAAAAGTGCATATGTTTTTAAGAAAACGAAAGATTGAGTATTTAAGATCTGTGCAGTCATCCGTTGTTTGAACAATATGTGAAGCAAGTTCTTCAAAAGATCCTTACCAACTCTGATTAACATCTGCCAGAGCCAGAATAAGAATCTTAGAATAGCTAGCCTACATCTTTGAAAGATCTTTCAGAGAATAAAACTCCTATTTCAAATTTTGAATCTACTCCGATCCCTTCATAGCTAAAATAGCAGTATTCAATCACCAAACAACAATCAATGAATATCACCAGCAATAGTCCTTTCTATTAAGGCTAGTCTCCAATTAGAAATACACAAAATCAGATAAATCCTTTAGGAAGCATGTCACCATTTTAGCAGCACACTCCTTAGCTGTTTGTCAACACAAGTAAAATGAACAGCAGCAATAACAGCAACACTTTGAGTAAAAATAGCTTCACCAAGAGGGATGTTTCTTCGGAATAGATATCTCCTTTAAAGCCTCAACTGAAAAGGTACATTTGCTTTTTTTTAGATTTATTTTTTTTATAAAATAATGCCATTTTTTTGATTTTTCTAGGGTTTTCACAAGTGAAGTCAAAGTTTCTTTTAACTCTAACCCTCCTTTACAGGAAGAAACCATAGAATAAGCTGAAAGAGCTTCAATTGAGAATAATAATAAATAATTTCAATCATTCTCTTATTTGTAAAATCCATCTCCATATTCCCCAATATCTCCGATGCCTCTAGAAATTACCCAAACTGCTGCTACAACCTCCCCTTTCCATAAGAAAAGCTGCACCCTCCCTGAGTAACAACTCATAGGTTTAATTCCGAAGTACTCTGCTCCAAGTGAGACTTTAAAGGAAGAAGCACCTGCATCTCAGAATTCTTTTTAATAATAAAACGTTGTTGTGCTTTTCAAATAAGTAAGTGATCTGAACTACTAGAAACAGACAATAACAAGCGAAATTGACTCTGGATATCTAAATAAATTTGTTTAACCAAATGAAAATCCTTCATTATCAGAAGAACCAACTACTAAACTGTTTTCTCAGCCAATAGATGTTCAAGAATCAATTAAATCACCTAGTTAAGATGAGAAATTTCTTTTTAGGAAGAATAGCCAGTTAAATATTAAGCTAGTATGTTAACCTCCTCAACTGTCAGGGAGAGCATGTGAGATTGAAGTTTTGAATCAAGGGTTATTATCTAAAATTCCTGAGGATCAGGATACATAAAAGAACCCTTTATTCTCAAGTCCTAGACAAGCAAAGTCTGTTTAAAAATCAGAGAATTTAAGTTAAGATAAGGTTTCATCTCCAATTAAGACTATTCGTAAGAATGCTATTACATAAAATTAGCAAAATGCTAGTCCGTTTAGAGAAGGAGGGGATGGAAAACAACTTTCTAATGAAAATCAAGGTTTTATAAGTTAAAACAGTAACATTGTCCTTGAAAGAAATCTCTAGTTATTTAATAACGGCAACTAATAAATAATGCAATAAATTCAACTTGCTTTTCTAACTGGCAATGCATCAAATTAGTCTAATTTAAATCAACCATCTTAACTCACTATGAACCAATATTAGTAGGAGGATGATAAGCTGACCAACAATTATGTCTGTTGTATCGAAACGAATATCAGCAAGCCAATTGAAAACAACTAAGAAAGTCCAAGTTTTTAAAGATAAATTGAGGAAGTACCTGAAAAACAACAACAACATATTACTAATAATACCTTTTAACATCCAGAAAATTCCTCTTTTTTCGTTGTCTCAAAGAATAACGGCGATTCTCCAGATTCCAGAAAACATAAAAGTAGCTCTTCTTTTCACTCCAATGGGTTGCTTAGCACAAAAAGTGGATCTGTAAATCCTAATTTATCTTAACCTCTTGATGAGAAAGCTACTTAACAAGCAGGATCTTCTCCTCTTTCTACAAAATTTTCCCTTTAAGGATAGTAACAACCTTCCAACTCCCTCTCTCGTATAGTTACGACATTTTAGTAAGAAATTTTTTTTTAAGAAGAATAAATTTTAGTTGTTCCTTTTCAATTTTCAATAATATTGACAAATTTATTTTTAATCTTTAGACCTCCTCGAAAGGAATTTGAGTCCATTAACCCTCATCTAGTAGCCGCTCATAATCACAAGGCAGAATCAAATATTTCATCAAATAAAAGCTTTTCCCTCTCCTAAACCCCTCTGCCACACATAAATTCACTTCTTAAAAACCAAAACTCCAGAAACACAAGCCCTTCCAAGCCTCCTGTTTTCAACATTTCAAAGCGATAATCAGAGGGATCTCCTATCAATCCCTAGATATTAACATCACCCGGACGGAGAAGTGAAATATCTGTGATTCATCCAATACATTCAAACAATATTAGCAACACTAACAATATTAACTAAACCAAAACAAATCCACTGTCAAATGTAAGAAAATGGAGTGACAATTCCCAGAACGAAGAAGCACCAAAACGAAATCCTTTGCATTAACATTATCCCTCGAATATCCCAAACGATCGAAGTAACAGTCTTTAATCTTAATTATCCAGAAATAGTCATTTTTAGAAAGCACCTACTTCTTTAAAAATGACAAAATAATTCAAAATTATTCCTGGATAAATGAACAACACTGAATTAAAGTTTTCAGCTTCAGACTCAAAGAGACACATCCATACAAACATAAACAACAATAACAACAACCACGAACCACATTTCTCCATAAATACTTCTATTACCAGACAACCACGATCGAATTCCTTCAAAGAAGAAATACAATTGGTTTCATTTACTTCTGAAACACCTCTTAACCTTCCTTCTTCGAATATTCAGTCCCCACTCAAGACTAAACATTGTTTCAAAGGTTTAATTGTCTCTCCAGTATCTGATATCGCTTCTGGATCAAGTTAATTGCAGGATTTCTCTACTCAAGAAATGGTAATAGAACTTATGATCTAATTAATTAGAACTGTGCGATAATTAAGGAATCAAGTCGAGAGTATTTAAAAGTATGCATTAAAGTTGGATTCTCCTCTTTTGATGGAAAAACTAGCTTTTTTATTGAATCGATTTATTGTAATACAATCTTCGATGCTCAAAATATCAATTTTCAACAAAGGCATCAACGTTCTCCACCTTGATCGATGGTAGGAATTCAAAAACTCTGAAAAATGGTCTTAGCTTTACTAACGAGTTATGGCTGATTACCTTGAGATTATGAGAGTTGCATCAATCAACGAACAGCAATCAAGGGAATTGCTATCTTTCCATGATGAAGCAAAAAAGGATTTTAACTTTGGGAAAGTGTGGAGGTAGACTCATGCATAGGCAGCAGGAGGTGAAGAAGATAATACTAATTTCTATTTTTACGTCTATTAACTCCTGAAATAAGCAATCAAAGAAGTCTATTGGAAACTCGAATCTCGTCTAGCAAGCTCAGCGTCTTAGTTGTTTAATTCAGATGACTCATTTATGCTAAGTTGCTTAGGTAAACTAGTTGATTTTCATTAACTCTTGAAGCTCATAATTTCAAAAAAAGAAGATTTCTCTGCCATCTTAGCAACTCCATCTTTACAAGAAATATTAAAAGAAAAAACTCCCTCTCAAGAATACTTTTCAATCCTCAAGCAAAGAATGTGCCTCTACGACCTTATTTCACAATAAGACTCAGCGTTATTAATAATAAATGCCCCAAATTCTTAAAATAAACCTCCAATTATTTACTGACTAAAATTATCAAAGGGAGGAGCTCTCCCTCCTTTTCTTTTGTAAATAATCACATATTATTGCTTTTAAAGGGATTTTTACAAAATATGTTGATTTTTCGAGAAATTTCAATATTTTGCAAAGATAAATTGTATTAATAAATCTTATTCCTTCATCTTTTGGAAATTCAATTGTAAATTAGTATTTTATTTGAAATTGTTCATTATTATGTTTTTAATTGTTCTAGTTTTAGTCTTACAGCATTAAAAGTAAGTAATATAGCATATTGTGTTTGATAATTTAATAAAGTCTCAAAAGCGCATAGATGTTTTAGCTAAATGAAGCAATGCATATTAAATGAATTTCAGGCAATTAACATTATCTTATCTCTGATTAATCAGTCAGCACAAGGAGGAAAATCAAATTAAAAATACTAATTTTTCAATCAAATTACATGAATTTTCTTTAAATTTACCTTTTTCCTTCCAAATTATCGAACTGAATGAATAGTGGCTACATGAAAAATCTCAAAGAAGCATCTTACATTCTTTGCTATTTTTACTTTTTCAAAAAATTTGCCTTAACAATTAGCTAAAAATATCACCTTTCTTAAGCTCAAACTTAGATCTATTTCATTTTTGTTTCTGACTGCGTTAGTAGATTATCTTTGATAAAATTAGTTTTTCATAATATTGTACCGCTCCTAACGCATAACAAAATTGAACAAGAAAAGCCATATTTAACTGTAAAAGAAGTTTCTTTAGCTATTTTTTCATTAATAGAATCGATGGTGGGTAAAAGAAATTATTCAGAAATAACTATGGAAAATAATAGTAACCCATTCAAGCCCAGGAATAAAGAAAGCGAGTGAGTTGAAATTGGTAGTATTTTTATTGATAAGTCAAACAAAAGCCAGTGAAAAAAAAGGCAATACTTGATTTCTATTATCTCAAACAAAATACCTCTTTTTCTTAAGGGGTAGGTATTTTTTAGATATTTCTCATAACTGCTTGAAATAGAGTTGTATTGATTTTGTCTAATCTGCAATAAATCTTTTCGTGCAACTTTTCCTTCTGAAAACCCTTGTTTTTTATGTTGTCTTGGAGTGGATTGAAGAGACATTGTTAAAATGACGCAGGAGTAGTCCTTTAGAAGGATGAAATGAAGGTAATAATGCAGGAAAAATGAAAAGAATGGATATGTAGAAAAAGAAATAAAAAAAGACATCGAAGAAGATTTTATTTCAGTAGCCAGTGACTTATTAACTTCCCTTGCATTTGGGAGTGGGGGCACAGAGAGAAAATAAGGGGGGGAGAGATGATTTAATACTGAATCCTTGAAAGCTTGTCTTTGAAAAAAGGATAATTAATTAAATCTAAAAACAAATAGGCTGTCTCTCTTTTCAAAAACAAGATACTTTTTCATTCCAAATCATCCATCCAGCCTCTTAACTAACTAACAAACTAACTAGCCTATGAGCCATCACATTTTCCTTCCAAACTTCAATCTTTCTCTTCTTTAGTCTCAGAAATTACTTCCTCAGATAAAGCTCTCTTCTGATTCTATCATTGTTTCTACAGAGATAGCATCATCTCAACAATAGAATGTCTTCGAAATAAAGTTTGTTGTTGATTCACCATTTGGACAACTTTAGCTGTCTCAAAAAATCAACATCTAACATAACTCAAAATCTTCCCAACCTGCTGAAGCTCCTCTTCAAAGTGTACCAGAAATCCACATTAAAGCAAATAAGGAGTAATTTATCGGTTCTCCTGATCTCACCAAGAAGTCTTCTTAATATCATGAAATCGTGAACGATGAAGGAAGAGAAATAGCTCGTTCAATATCTGCATCGACATTTTAAGATTTCGAAGAAGAACGAATCTTAAAAAATTCTCCTTGCATAAGTACTTCTTCTATTTCTGCTGTTGATGAAGATGAAGATACTGTAGACGAAGGGACACATATGTCTGAATCATTTATGAAATCTGAAAAGAAGAATAGTGTCAAGAATATCTTAAAAGCTTTTGGTAATTTCATGCAAAACTTAAACAACGAAGACGAAATCCTTGATTTACTAAGCTCTTCTCATGGTGATGAAGCAGGATTTGCCTCACTAGATGATGTCAAAAAACGTTACCAACGATACAATAAGAACAAAAGTTACAATAATTCTTTGGTTTGCAAGATCATTCAGCATAACCATTATGGAATTCTTTTCAAACTCTTTATCACAAAATATGCATCAGCTTGGCTCGAAAGCAGTGAAGTTGGTGACAAATAATCTCATGAAACATTCATTAACTTCTGTAAAAATGCCTGTGATGATCACAACTATCTAGGATATCTCAAAATCATCAAGAAGAAACATCTTAAACTCTCCTCAAGTTGAACTTAATCGCCTTATCATACAATTTTTAATTATCCTTAAAATCTAATCTTTTATCTTCCCTTGTAGTTTTTTGGAACATCTTACTCTCATTTTTATTTTTCTGGATTCTATAATTTGTAAAGTAAATAAATCTTTCAGAATCTATCTCCTTTGTAATAATCTCTTTTTCCTTATTACATCAAAAATAATTAGTTTTGTACCCACTTTTCGAGAGAAAAAACACAATTTTTCAAATGAAGAAATTAAAAATACCATAACATCAATTTTTGACTTCAAGAAAGTTAACTATTCTAATTCTTACACTTCAAAAAGGAAAACCTTTCATTTTGATTGTGATTTTTATTTCATATGAAAATTCAAGCTTCAGATTTATTAATCATCTCCCCGTTTATTGAGCTTGAAATATCGAAAAATACGATTATTTGACTTTTATCTTCAAGTCGATATATAATTCAATGCTAACAGAAAAAAAAAAGTTAATTTACTAATTCAATTCTGTTCATGATAATTTACATTAGGAAGGTTGGGAGAGGATCAAAAGGGAAGGCTGAGAGTTGTCGAAAAATAGAACTAAACACGATGGTGGTGGGGAATTATAAAAATTTGAAAAATTCTGATAATTATTTTTTGATTTCTCATGATTCAAGGTGTCCACTCCACACACTCCTCAGAAATGGCATAAGCTTGGCTTTATCTATTGAAAAATGTTCCTTCTACATTCTAATGAGAATAATACTCCAAGGAACATTGAAAGTTTTTGTAGTTTTATTTGAAATCCTAGGATTCTCATTATTTAAGCAGAACAGAAAGGGAATTTCTTTAATCTGTGTGTTAGACAATCAATTAAAGGTTCACGTTTGTCATTTTTTCTTTCTTTGTCATTTCTAATTAAACAAAAAATGTTAAGAAGCTTACATTTAAAAGCATAAATAATGTATTTGTGTGGAAAGCTTCAGATTTCTCAAGCTTATTATTTGCTTGCTTTTTGTAAGATTAAAAAAGGATTAAACAATTTCTGAAAACATTCGAATAGGTTTTCTTTTTATCAAAAAGATCTGACTAAAAACCACTCTAAATTATTCTTTTTTGTCAAAGATAGTCAATGGTCTTCTTCTTCATCGACTTCAAATAATTTCTAAGGGCAATGTTTTCCTTGTAAAAATCTATTTTAAAACCATGGTAAAACTGTTAAAAAGTTATTATTTTTGTAAAAATTCAATTTCTGCTACATTTTTAAAATTTTTTGCTGATAATACTTTTTTCTCTTAATATCACAAATAAATAATATCTTTGAATGAAGGAAAATAGTTTTATTATGTTATCCATTGCTCATTTTTAGCTTAAGAGAGAAAGAAAATCCAATAATTACTTTGGTTAACACATTAATTTAAAATAACTTTTTTATAGAGCTATAATTACTAGAAAATAGTCAATCAAATCTTTTTCTAATTTGAAAAATTGATGAAAAATATGATGAAACAATGACACAGTGATATGACTATTGTTACCTCAAGTAGTTTCGGAATAGATATCTAGATAAAGGATCTTCTCATTAAAAAATTACTGGACGTTGAAAACACAGAAGCTTTAGGTTTTCTTTGCGATAATAATCCTACCCCCAAAATCTTCTAAATCAAAATTGACGGCAAATTATTTCCCGAAAATGTAATATGCCATAATCGATTTTTGAAACTTGAAAAAGAGAAGATTGTTGAAGAATGAGAGGGTATGGCTGATAAATCCATTCCTTTTTGGTAAGAATTTCTATCAAGTGATATTTGATGTAGCCATGAAAACAATCATAATAGAAAAAAAGAGGTAAAACTAAAAATATTAATCAGTTAAACCCCTTGAATGACATTAAGAGAGAGAAGGCCGAATGGAAAAAACTAAAATAAGTATTGCCTAATTATTTCTAATAATTTCTTTGCCTTTCTCTTTTGTTTTTTTTCTAAATTAATCTCTCAGCCAGCGCATTTTCCTAGCATCGTTAGGAATTCTGATTTCACATTTGTAAGGCAGTATTTGTTTTCAAACTTGCCATTTAAGTTACTGAAATATCAAAACAGCAGAGATAGAAAGACATATATCTGTGATAAAGCCAAATTTGTACAATATAATATGTCCTTTCTCACTAACTGAGGGTTTTACCAGCCTTAATGACACCCCATCCAATGAGTCTAAACTTCTTCTCAATCTTACGAGAGAAGGCAACTTTCTCTCCAATTTAGGTGCACAATGGGAAACTCAACTCAATGCTCATGACATTCTGTTAATTCAAATTCAAAAAATTTATTTGGTTTGTCGGGAATTCCAATAATTTAAAGGATTTTATTTGTTATTTATCTTACATCTTTGACTTCAGTGACTCTTCCTGGGGTTTCTGTGGAACCAACGTTGAATTTTAAAGTTTCAGTGGTGATCTTGGAGATACGGTGAGATCTGCTGTCAGCTTCTGTTTTAGCTCCAATCAATCTCTTGAGGAGATAGAAACTAACATCGATTTTGGTGTAGATCTCTGGAAGTTGGCCAGGGAAACCAAGAACATTTCCGACAAGTCTATCATTACGGGTGATAGAAGGATCGACTAAGAGACCAACTCCGATCAAACCTCCTGGGACGGCATATAAAAGATCGTTCTTCTCAGCAAGGAGAGATACGATTCTAGATTTAATTGAAGTGCATTTCAGATTTCCATTGGCATCTTTGCTCATCAAACCAGGGCGGATTTCGATTTCATCTCCAATTTGTAAGATACCTTGTAGGATGGAACCACCAACAACACCACCTTTTAATGTTTCAACAGTTGCACCAGGCTTATTCACATCGAAAGATCTGTTTTTTTTAAATATTAAAATATTAATTTCAAATTAACAAATCTTCAACAAAGAAATGAAAGAAAAATAAAAGCAAATATTTATGTTCTACCTAATGATGATGAGCTTAGGAGCGATATTCAGCTCACGGATAGGCACAGGGAAGTAAGTGCAAATATACTAGCAGACAGCGTCGACATTGTACTTGAGTTAAGCTGAGCAAGGGATGATAGGTGAGTTTTCAGCATTAGTTCCAAGAATGAAATTCTTGATTTCTTTGTAATTCTAAGTTGCAGCTTAAGGATCTTTGAAAATAATGTCAATCTTATTTTGGATGATCAAGATATGTTTGAGCTTCATAATATCAACAGCTGCTAAATGTTCAGCTGTCTAAGGTTGAGGACAACTCATGTTACCAGCAACAATCAGCAACGCAGCATCCATGACAGCTGCTCCAGTGAGCATTGTGCTCATGAGAATATCGTGCCCTGGGCAATCGACAAAAGAAACGTGTCTAATCAGTTCCATGGTTTCTTCACAACCTTAGTTATCGCATTTAGCTATGTCTGCTTTGTCACCTGATCAAATTATAAATAAAGATATGATATTAAACTAATTTCCCCTAAGTTGATTAATTTTAATCAATTTTTTCGGTTTGTTCTTTTTATTAAGATTAAATGGTCATTAAGCATGCACATAACGAATAGCTTACTTGGGTATGACTTGTAGCATGATGGTGCAGGGCATTTAGGACATTTAAAGATCTTGGCATTAGCGTATCCAAGACGAATGGTAATATTACGAACTTTCTCATATTTAAACTTGACGGTGCTATTTTTTTAAAATGATCAAAGTTATACATTTACCCAACAAAACAAAGCAATTAAAAATATTTTTACTGAACACTCGAGATAGCCTTGACAAGTGTAGATTTACCATGTGCGACATGTCCGATAGTTCCTGTGAAATAAATAAAGTTAAGAATTGTTGAAGAAGAATTTGAAACTTTATCCAAAGACAAAATATTTATGGTTTTGTACCAATGTTGATGGTAGCTTATCTCGAAATGACTTCTTGAGACAGTGGGGAGAGTGATTGAATCTAATCATATGATTGCTTAGTCAGCTAAGGGCTCTTTTTCATGAGATCCTCTACCTCAGTAGGGCTCAATTTCTTTGATTTTTGTTCTTCCTAACTCATTTTCTTATCTTTACGCTTATGAATTATTTCTTCTTCTTCTCTTATTATTATTTTTACTTTAATTTTTCAAGATCAATCAACTAAGATACTCTTTGTTTCCTGCTTTCTCTCTGTCTCGTTTTCTCTCATTCTGTCTCTTCGATTGAGAGTCATTGAACAAAAACTGCAGCTCCTAATTCTTTTAGCTCCTTCTTTTAACTCATGAAATTATATGCAATTTTGATGCTGGTTTTCTAAATGTACTCTCCTTTTTGTTTTCATATTTTTAGACAACAAATTTAATACGAATATTAATATATTTTTGGATTGATTTTTAAATGTGCAAATATGGTCGTTATCAACATTGAAAATTGTGTATTTTTATATATTTTTCCATAAGTCATTTCATTGGCTCAAATAATTAAATATTTTAAGAATGATTTTGAAGGGAATAATTAGATTAGTTAATTTCTGGGTAAATAGTAAAGTCTTCTTTTTTTTTGTTATTTGACTTTTTCCTAGATGCTTCAAAAGCATATAGAAGCTTATTGAGATCAGAATTCATTAAGATTTATGGCAGTGTCTACAGTAAAGAATGATCTCTTATCAAACCTGATACCCAGCGGCTCGAACAGAAAGAACATAATGTACTAAAATGTTGAGATTATAATTTTCAGATAATTTAATAAACTATTCACAGATATAGAATCAAAAAAGATTACAAAATACAAAAATGGGTGCTTCTTAAGAAAAACAGAGTAAAGGTATCAATAATAAACAAGAAAAATTAGCAAACAAACCAAGAAATAAATAGGTAGTGACTCAAAATGCTTATTAGTGCTCTTTGGGTTCTTTGTTTGTAAAAGAAGACATGAATCTTCCAAAAGAACTTGATATAGTCGTGAAAAATGAAATATGGATTGTGAAGAACGTATTATCTAAGGACTAATGCTAAAGGATTATTGATTTCTGTGAGAAAAAAGGTTTCTCGCCGGCTTTAGTGAATGTAGGTTATGGAGCAGGAATGCTGAATACAGAATTCAGAAACAGCGGTAGGGTTATGATTGATGACCTTGATTGTGCAGCTGCTCTTTCACTTTAGCTACAGTCTTATGTGCCACTATGCTAAGAAGGTAGAAATTGTAATTACTAATTAAATTTTGTCAATTATTATTATTTTTTAGGTTTGCTATTTGATGGGATGAATGAGAGATTTCGAATTTTGAAATATGAAAAAGGACAACAGTTTAAACTGCATCTTGATGGAATGTGGTGTCCTTCTGATACAGTACGATCAGTTCTGACAATTCAATATTATCTGAATACAGTTGAGAAAGGTGGTTCTACGAGATTCGAGTGGGAAGGCTGGAAAAATGGAGAATTTGCTTGTCCTTCCACTGAAGGAAAGGCTGTAATATTTAGGTAAAGAGGATGGTGGCATGAAGGCTGTCCAGTAGAATAAGGAGTTAAATATACTGTAAGAAATGATTTAATGTATAGAGATATAACCTTTAAAGAATGGGAAGAGAAATAGGGGCTACTTGCAACTAACTGCGGACAATGTGGTTAAGGATGTTAAGGAGAAATGCTATCATGTGGACATTTATTTATCTTCTGTGGATGTCCTCCGTTCAATTCAGTTATAGGAAGAAATCAGGGAGACTAGAAGCACAGAGCATATTGCTCAAAATGTTCTGCAAGAATTATTAACCCTGGGAAAGAATTAGCTAAAATATTGTGAGTTGTTTTTTAAATGTGTTTAAAATAAAGAGGAATACTTGATTTATGATCAATTTATCAAGTATTTCTTTGTCAGAGTAGTCAAAAGAGTACATTAACTGTTCATATTGTGATAGGTAATCTTAATTTTATCAAGAGAGAATCATCTCTCTCATTCAAAAACAAACTGGGAAAAGATTTGTTTTGTATTAGTTGAAAGTCAAATTTTCAAGTATTTGATTTGTTTACAACACTTTTTAATTCTTGAGCAAACTATTT
>Ga0302271_10000903_pt1 | contig 29333 bp, 14 predicted proteins | sample III_Bog_N1_1_FD_198767 | JGI IMG/M metagenome (GOLD analysis project Ga0302271, IMG submission 198767) | Peat permafrost microbial communities from Stordalen Mire near Abisko, Sweden - III_Bog_N1_1 | ecosystem: Environmental > Terrestrial > Soil > Wetlands > Peat | place: Sweden: Abisko... | reverse complement strand
AACAAATCTGGAAGGCCATCTGGGGTGTTATTTGCTCTTTACCCAAGGATAATAGATTACTCTTGTTTCTAGCTGATTTAAATTTCCTAAAAAAACTAAAAAATAGATTACATTTTTTAATTATTTGTACATTATTCACTCAACTTTTAAATATTTTTATTTCATAGTTTACCCAATTATGGGAAATCACGAGAGCTTCCCTTGCAACGTCTATGATTACGAAGGTGACAGAGAAAAGGAACTCAAGACTGAATTCGCTAATGCTTGGGAGTATTGGATTGGACCTGAAGCTGCTGAGGAATTCAAATAAAATGGATTCTATTCCACTGTGATTAACCCAAATGGAGAGCAGTAAGTCAGATTATTAGCAGTCAACACTCAAGCTGCTAACCCAATGAACTTCTATCTCATCAAAAACCCAACTGATCCTGATGGCCAACTTAACTGGATGCAATCCTAGCTTACCATAGCCGAAAAATTAAATCAAAAGGTATTTCAGTTCAAAATATTTAAAACCTTACATTTGCATTTAGTACATAATTTCTGACTAACTTTTGTTTTTATTTCATTGCAGGTCTACATAATGGGCCACATTCCATCAGACAGTCTAACTGAAGAATGGTCAGAAGTTTATAATGCCCTTATTGAACGATACCAGAACATTATCATCGGGTAATTCTATGGACATACTCACGATGATGAAATCAGAATCTACAAAAACAACGGCACAAGCACCATCAACAATGTTGCCTTCATTGCACCTTCAGTTACTACATACAGTAATCATAACCCTTCATTCAGAGTCTTCGAAATGGACGCAGCCACGATGCTTCCAGTGAATTACTTCCAATACCGCATGAACCTCACTAAGTTCAACAATATTCCTGATAAAGATGCATCCTAGATTTATTTTGATCTTGCCTATAATTTCAATACTTAATACGGATTCACTGACATGTCGCAACTGAAGAATATCGAAACACTTGCTACATAAATCAAAACTAATCTTCCCACATTCTAGACTTACATGTTCAATATGTATGCAGGAGCTAACAGCCAAAAATACACTAAAATATCAGCTTCTACATACTGTGGACTTAACTCAACACCTGAGTTGGTTGGTCTCTGTTAGGGAAAATACTCTCCTGGAATAATGGACAAACTCATCGGATCTTGGTTCAAGAGGATTCCTAAAGCTGATCCAAAAGAGAAATGAAGAGACAAAATAAAATATGACTTCAGAGAGAGAGGTTTATGAAAATGCATGCTTGCTTGTTTGAATGTGTGTTTTTGAGTAATAAAAATGAATAAAGGAATAGAAGAATAAATGATTTTCTGCTTTGAGATTATAAGAAAGAAAATATAAACAATATTATCACAATTCATAACTTCATCAGAGAAATAAGGTTATTCTTTTAAATTAAAGTGTTTTTACAATTTCAAAATTAATTTCTTAAAAAACAACAATTATTTATTTGAAATCAAGTGTTTTGTATTATCAAGAGAACTTGCTCCAATAGCTTAGACTTTTTTGAGTTGATGGTTGATTTTGGGTTTTTCCTTTGAATTTCAAGATTAACAATTAATAATATCATATTGAAAAATATCATTCAAAAACATTAATCAAGTTGTATCCCTTAATATTCACACACAAAAATGGATCCAAATAACTTTCCTGAATCTAGTTATGAATCAGTCAGACCTTATCAAAGTGCAGAAGAATAAGAAACAAAGATTCTAACTAGAGAAAAAAGACAAGAATCAACTGCCGAAGTACTCAAAAAAGCTAATGAAATCATATTAAAAAGTAAAAATAATAAATTATAGAATGTCAATAGAGGAGGAGATGGATAAAACAACTCAAACGCTAGTGCTAGAGACAAAAACGTTGATGACATAATTTCATAAGCTAAAGCATAACTGAAAGCCAATGCTCAATTATAGACTCTTAGGTAATAATAATAGTAATAATAGCAATCACATTAAGTTCCAGCGGAAAGTTCAATTCAAGCAAGAGGAGACACAATTCACAGACAATCAAGTAATAAAAGTTAATATCCCAATGATTCAGCAATAGACGATTACGCAAGCATCTTTAATGTAAAAATTCAACAGCCGATCTTGCCAAATAATCAAAATCAAGATTATAATTCCATTTTTGAAGATGCTAATAAACCTGTCGCACATTCAACTCCTAATTTGAATAATGCTTCTTAAAATACAATCTCCCAACAAGAGGAGAATATGAGCGACTAAGATCAACATAAAATACTTAGATATAGCTAAAATGACTAGACAGAATCATCATTTCTTGCCAAATATTCACCATAAAAATTATCTGTAACATCTTCAAAATAACAATAATAATCTACACCTTCTAAAAAAGAAACTACATAGCCTCCATTTTCTTCTAGTTCTTCTAAGATCTAAAGCAACTAAACACCTGTTAAAGAGAACCAAAGTGATAGAAAGATTAGGACATAAGAATAACAAGAAACATAAGCCCACGCTCTTGCAAGTGAATATGCAAAATAACAAATAAGCAATGAGAAAATGATAAAAAGTTAACAAAAATAATAGAAAGCCTAAGATTTTAGCAGTTCAAAAGTTGCACAAACCAAGGACGCTAGTAATGATAACTCAACAAAAAAGAATAATAACCTTATCTAATAAGATGGTGGCACTCACTTGATAGAAAAACAAAATAATCAAAATGCCAGAATCTACACTGAGACAGAAATATCTCAAATGAGAGCAATATTGTTAAGACGCAAAAGGGAGCGCATCAGAAGAAATGCAGCAAAGATCATATGCTTTCACTTACAAGTAAGTTGTTAGATAAAATTCTAGAATTTACGAATAATATTTGCATATTTTGAAATAAATGACATTGCTTTTCTTTTTTGTGTTTGCACTCAAAAAAGAGGTACATTACAGCTTAACAAAGCAAAACAAAACATGATTTGATGGCTGAATTTATCCATCATTGCGCTTAAATGATCTAGAGAGCTGTTAGATTGTTCATTTCTCGACGAAAAGAAAAAAGAAGAAATTCACTAATTTATGCAGTTTCAGCTGGATGGAGAATAAGAAGGATAATTAGATTACCTTAGTTGATCAAGATCTCGAATGATATTAAGCTTATGGAATAGGAAAAGGCATTATTTCCTGATGATATTGGTAAAAAGAAAATAATAAAACAAAGAAATAAAGGTATTTTGAAAATTAAGATTAATTCAGTTTTTGAATTTACTAAAAACAGAAGGAAATCAAGGAATAGAAGAACATTTAAAAAGAGAAAAAGTTACTTATTGCAATTCTCTTAGGGAATTGTCAGTGAGAGGCAAATGGCTAACAAATCTATATCCTAAAAATGTAAAAATAAAGCTACAATTCACTTTTATCTTCATCATAATGGCATCTTGATGTTTTGCTTTGAGTTTTTTAACTTGTTGTTTTCTCTTCAAAAAAAAAACAGAAAAAATAGAGCTCAAATACAGGTTAATTGCAGACTAGGAGTAAATAATAACATTCTAGAGATGTTCAAAATGATAAAGGAAGAAGACAATAATCTTAATAGCCAGAATCTACTCAATAATCAGGAATTAATTAGTAAAGGAATAGTCCTAATGATGGCAATGAATTGGACTATGATGAAGATAATGTTGGTTTTTAGAATTTCTCAACTAATTCTTAAAAAAGCAATGGATAAGAGAGAATTAATAGCTTCAACAGAGACAGCAATTTTAATAGTAATGTGAATTAACGCAAAAATAATTAAAATATCAATAATAACAACAACATCTCTTAGAACCTTAATCATGCTTGGGATGATGTGCCTGTTGGAGGAAACAAATCGAAGAAGCTGAATTATACATTAAAAGGTTGGGAAGATGCTTATCCAGCTGAGTAAGAATTAGATAGCAATTAGAGAGAGCTAGTAGAGACAAAAGGAAAAGTTATCAAAGATCAGAAGAACCAAACGAAAGATATTTCTACAAAAAGAAAAGAACAATTAGTGAAAGAAAAAGCAACAAAAGATTTTTGGGATGACAAACCTATTGGTGGGCATACAAAGAAAAGAATGGAATAAAATTGGGAAGAATTTCCTGATGAACAATCAAGTAACTAGATAAAGACTTCTGTGAATCATCACTAAGAAGAAGAGAGAGAAGAGAAAGAGCAGGAGATTTTGAGGGAAGAGCGAATCAAAAGAAAAGAATAAAGGGATGAAAATGCAAATGCAAGTGGTACAGCTGTTGCTGGAGCAAAAAAATTAGATAAAGACAAAATCGACAACTTAAAAAAAAGAACAAAGTACGATCCACACAAAGCAATAAATGAGGCTAAGAATAAAAAATAATAGAATCAAGACACAAGTGAAGTTCTCAAATAATAGAAAAGAACCTCTGAAAATATTTTGGAAAAAAAGGAGAACCATGAAGATGAAGGAGAATAAAAAGAATAGGTTCCAAATGAAGAAGGTGATGACTAACTAAATGGAGATGGTAGAAAATAGGCAAAAACTACAAAAATATCTCTGAAATAGCATAAACAAGATACAAATAATAATGATGCAAAAGAAGTTTAGCAAACACAAGAATAAAAGGAAGGATTGGAATAACAAGAAGAAACTGATTTATAATAATAGTAGGAACAAACTAAAGAATCCAAATAGCAAACCAAAAAGGAGTTCTTGAAGAAAAAGCCTAAGATTATTGAATTTCAGAAGCTGAATTGGAAGAATGTGAAGAGTAAAACTAACACAGGGAGATAAGAATTAGAACAAAAGACATAACTTTTTTAGAAATAATCACCAAATGTCAATCAGCAACAATTCTAATCAGCATAATAATAGCAGCTAAATAGCTTTTCAAATTAACAACAACAACTCCACTACATTGATGAACTCAATAACAATAACCAAGGCAATAATTAAATTAACAATCATTCAGAACAAGCAGCATAAGCATAACAGTAGTAACAGGACAATTAGAATTATTATCAATAGCCAAATTAAAATAATTAAGTAACTCGTAGTTCTCCATAATAAAATATTAACTCAGTGAATATGAACAATCCAGATAACTACGCTAGCAATCATAATTAATTTGTTGCTTAAGAGCATTTCTAATAACATCAATAGCCGAACCATCAAAATAATCAAAATAACAATGTGCGTGCTAGACAGTAATAATATTTAGATTAAGTACATTAGAAGTAAATTGCTCAGTAACAATATCCAGTGGCTCCTAAGGTATTCACAGAATATTTACCAAACAAAACACAAATGAAAGCGATTACGTAACTTGCACCGAATCAACCAGCATAGCAAGAGTAACAAAGACTCAATTTAATCAGAAATTAAATATTATTTTTCCTAGAAATATCTTGTTTTTTATTATTAAACTGTTTCTTTTTTTCTAGAATAATAATTCGCCCAGCATTGTTTAAAGATAAAAACACTTAAATACAATAATAATAATAATAACAGAGACAATAATCTCAAGGACTCTAGCATGTCTCAAACGGATATGATGATTTCCCTGAAGTTGATGCAGCAGTTCCTCTGAATTATAAATGTAAATAAAAAGGATATTCTTTAGCAAAAATTCAATAATGCTTTTTGTTTTAAATGCAATAGCCAACGGTGGTGCTACAGTATCAGATCTCGATAGAATGAGGTAGAATAAAAAGGAGAGCATGCTTAATTAGCAATAACAACATTCCTAATAGTATTAGCAGCACAACTAATATGTCTAAGATTACTAATAAAGAATTAATGCAAATAACAACAACAATAACAATTATTAATAAGATGATTATTCCTAGTAGTAGCAGAGATAACCGCAGTAATAAATGCCATTTATGCATCCAACTCAATTTAGAAGTGCTGACAACAAAGGAGAAATGCAATCAAATAATTAAGCATAAAGAAATGAAGAATATGCTGTTTCTCATAGCTCAGTTCCAAGCAATTCAACTGTAATTTCTAATTTATTAATTATTATTTTAAGTATTTGTTTATTGTTTTTTGACATAAAAAAGAAATAAATTCAAGCAATTCTCCTGAAGAAGCAAGAACAGTTCATGAACTATGGGTTTTAATGAGATCCGAATTTCAAAATTTTAATTATTTTTTTTTGATGTTAATATGAGAAAATATTTGTATTTTTGTTTGTTTGTAAAACTGTTGAAAAATCAGATCTAAAAGTTCATTGTTTAACTGATTCTTAACATATGGTTATAATTGTAGATAAAATAAGATTCTAAAGGATATTTTCTTGAATATGAAATAAACACTTAACATTAACTAGACATATTAATAATTATTCAGAGACAAGACTTTGGCGATATTTTATCTTAGAAATTGTAAAAGGTTCGAATAACTTCAGAAGAAATGTTACAAAGTGCTCGTAACTTTTCATCGAGCATAGGTTCAAGTTTCTTCCTCTTTTAAGCAAGAACACTCATGTATTCAGCCATAAAAGCAGTTTTGTTAGCTGATAGTTCTCCATTTTTAACTTAGTTTCGTTGGAGCAGCCAGAAACTGTATAAGTTTACTTCTTAAAGAGTAGGCTACCACTTATGGAAATCTCTTGCGATTGTAATTTCGATTTCGTAAAGTGATCCAAGTCTTCTGATGACTTCCAAAGCAGTTGGAGTGATAAACGATGAGTTTAAGTTCACACAATCACAGAATAACATCATCGTTGCGCAGAGTCTTTTCTAGCGATATTACAAGAAAGTCGATTAATCTTCTTGAGGAAGAGGTTAACCTTTAATTGCTCTTCTCCAAAGAAGTCGCGCTTGAACTTGACTCTCAAGAATTAACGCAAGTTCAGAGAGTAGAGTCTCCTTGAGGAGTTAATCTGCAACACGGGTACTGTCAATGTTGTACTCAAACACCCTAATGCATTCACTAAGGAGAGTAAGTCCGAATTGCAGAGCCATATCTTTGATCGATAGTGGTTCTGATTTATTGGAATTTCCGATGAGTCCTGAGATGTTAAGCTTTGCCAGCATTGATTTTCTCTCCTGCGAGAAAGATGTCATAAGTTATTCGATAACCTTAGTCGATCTCTCGCAATCTAAAGCAAGCATGTTGTTCGCAAGCAAGTCAATGATAATAGCAATGAGCTTTAGTTTATATAGCAATTATCTAGGAGGGGGCGTAGCTCTCCCTCTAAGAATAGTTTGAGATGAAACGGAGATATTGGATACATTTTTTTCAGAAAAATTCAAATTCACTAGCTCAAGTGCTTGGAAGATCTAAAGCAGCCATTCATGTCCCTTAGGTCCGAAGAGAAGTGTTTAAATGTCTTGCACGAACGATGGTTACTTCGAAGCAGCTGAAGACTATTATTACGGTTCGATCGTTAAGTGAATTGGTTGGTGATCAGGTCCAACAAGGCAATCCAACGCAACGTGTAGAATTATTGGCTCATCAAGTGTTTCGCATTCAAGTTCGACGTAAAACGTACTTAACGGCTGTTTGACTGTTGCAGCTGTGTCTTTCTCTTCTAAACGAACGAGTTCGAATAAATTATGAGCTTGTAAGTATGCCTTAGCAGTGTCGACGTTCATTTTGCTGCGAGATCTCATGAACCGAGTGGCTTCTTCTACAAGATGAGTAGGCACACCTCCTGAAATAGCGATATTTCGAGCATGCAGATTCATATGTCCTTTTTAGATTCCCTCGATAGCTAAAGCTTTAAGAGCACTGAAATTCTAGCCTAATCCAACTGCGGCAATAATCTCGGAGAGTTGCTATGCGTTAGGGAATCCAAGAAGCTTGAGATTGTTTTAATAAAGTTAATTAGAGTGAAGAACACCTCCTTGGGATCCCACTGCAATAGGAACTTCAATTGAACCCTAGAAGACTAACTCCCCTAAAGTAGATTGTTTCTTGCTGCGGACAAGCTAATAATGAGTTAAAGGCTGATACCCAGCTTTTCTGTCTTTCACACAGGCATACGTATGGCAAGAACTTTCAATTGATCTCCAGTCTTGTCCCGTTGCAATTGCAACAGCATCCATACCATTTAGAATTCCTTTATTATGTGTGGAAGCTCTGTACGGATCAAGTTAAGCAAATCTATATCCTTCAAGCATTCTTTTCACAACTTATTCACCAGACGCATCTTTCCATCCCATTTTAGATACTGGGATCTCAAACTCAGCTACAGCTCTTCTCTCAGTGCACAAGTTCGATAGAATCTTTAGTCCAGCACGCCCTCCAGTAATGCTCTCGACCATAGGAGCAACATACTCCATAATGGTATTGACAATGTTTGCTCCCATTGAGTCACAAACATGGATTAAAAAGTCTACTACCGCCATCTAATCTACTTCAAATTCACCAGTAGATCTCACTTTCTTCTCTTTCGCATCGAGAATCCTCACCTATGATTTTCAAAAACAGTTATTTTTAGTATGAATTACTTAAAAATATATTAATTTACTTTAATATCTTTAGCACCACCTCCTCTAGCAACCATATTCTAGCAGATTTCATTTGCACAAGCAAGAAGTTTATCTTTGTTTTGATCTATTTTATACACTAAACTTGTTGGTTCTACATCTAGTAGCTAAATCTATCCAATCATAATTGGCCTAGTCGAGAAGGTCTAGAATCCACCACCATTTTCATCAATAAACTTAGCAGCTGAAGAAGCAGCTGCAATAACAGAAGGTTCTTCTGTTGCCATGGGGATTGTATAATATTTATTGTTGATTTTAAAATTCAACCCAAGTCCAAGAGGTAAAGAAATCTTCCCAATGCAATTCTCGATCATTAACTCAGCTCTTTCAAGAGTCAATCCCCCATCTAAGAATTTCTGAGTATCGATTCCTGATTCCACTATTACAACAACAACAAACAATCATGATAAAATTAGGGAATTTTATTAATTTAATTTCAAATAATAATCGTAGAACCAAACGATATTAGTGAATCTTGCAAAAAATAAATATGATTTACCTTTTTGAATCTGATCAAGCCGTTCGAGAAGTGTCTTTTTATAGAATCCTGCCCATATTTTGGCATTGAGATTCTTATCACTTGAATGTGATCGTTTTTTAGTCACAACTGATTATTATTGTTATTATTATTTTGAATTATCAGTATTCCCTGAAGTTTTTGATTTATTATTTTAAACACTACTCATTTAACGTTTGAACTACGATAAACGCTCTGTTAGCTTAGTTTTCTATTCCTGAAAGAGATCATCATCAATTATAAATGCTTTATTCATTTCTTTTTAGTAGGAGCAATCATTCTTGCATATCCATGCTTAACGAGCTTAAACGGACTCTCTTGTATATCGTTTATACTATCTTCTCCACATTGAATCAACTGAACTCAAATAATATGTGCCTGGCTCAAGTCGATCAAAATTTGGCTATGCAATTAAAGCAAATAAGTAACAATCTTAATAAAAGGGGAAAATTATATAATAAAAATGGGGAAACAAATCCAAATCCAAATTAAACTCCTTAGACACTGTGTCTAGTACAATAAAATGGAAATATTGATTAAAATTAAATAATGGGAGAATAAAAAGGATAGTTTTATCCCCAAGAAATACATATTAAATTATAATTTTTTATTTACACTCGGGGTAGCAGGCACAAATCCAAATGCTTTTTCTCTAAGCGCCATGATCTAGTCGTATTCTTCAGGTGAGACTTTGATTCTATTAGCCATTCTAGCACTGAGATTTAGAAGCATTGAAATATTACTGTAGTCATGCCCGAATTTCAATGTAAAGAGAGATGAGGCTAATCCAGATCCGTATGAAAACATCAGAACTCGCTTGTTCTAGGAAATTAACAAACAAAATCAATTATAAATTAGGCTATCAAAATCGTTGTCATTTCAGTACCTTCAAGTCAATTGAGTCGTTGCAGAGTAAGGAGCATAAACCCGAATATAGAGATCCAGTATAGATATTTCCTAGATTTTCTCCCATGAAGAGACTTGGCTTGACTTTCTGGAGAAATGAAGGATAAGTTATTTTTCCTATGAGAGACTGCACTTCCTTGCTTGCATAATTGGCTGTACGTAGGAATTAGACTGTTTCTGGGTTGATTGAGCTCAAAAAATCATTGTTGTTTCCATTCCTGTGGATGTGTTAAAAAAATATGCAAAAATCAATTAATTAAGTTGTCAGGCGTGCTAAATATCATTTTTGTGCGTACACAACATCGTTGAAGAGTAGTCGAGTGTATGCTTTTTAGACCATTTTTTAGAATGGCGCATGAAAACATCCATAATCAATATTTTTGAGAGTAAAATGAGAGTTATTTAAGGCCTGATATTTGTTGTTCATTGTCTAGTAATTATTATCAATAGCTGCTAGATATGTCTTTATAGACAAATGACCATCAACAGTTGGAAATTCAGAGCCTTTTACAATATAATAACTGTGTTAGTACTAATCAACCCAAATAATCTCTTACGTGGATCAGGTTTGTAGAAATCATAGGCATGATCTAAATAAGATGAACGAATAGGCTCGATAACGATCTAAGAATCTGGACCGATGATCATGCATACAGCACCAGCTCCACCTGTTTAGATCATCAAAAAATAATTGCAATAGCAAAAACAGATCAATAATAATCTCACATTTTCGAGGATTATTACAAAAATAGAAACAGATTTATTAAAATATCTTACCAGTTGGTCTAGCTGCACCTTTCTTGTACACCGCAACATCTACTGTAACGACGCATCCAAGTTTCTTACCGTCATAAGCTGATGATTCCACCCAAGCAACGGTATTAAATAATGCAGCTGTTCCACCGTAGCATGCGTTAATCGATGAAACACCTTCAATATCGTTGTTTCCAAAGATGTTGAATAGCTACATTAGTACAGTCTTTGTTGATTTTGACTTGTCTAACAGAGTCTCAGTACCAACTTCCAATCTTCCTATTGATCTAGGATCGATTTTATATTTCTCCAGTGTGTTCTACACAACTTTTAAATTGAAATAGAAAGAGATTCAGAAACTACAAACTCTACACATTTATTAGAAAAATGTTTACCTGTGAGTGCCATCGAATTGACATCTTCATATGATTCAACGAATGACATGTTCTTCTATCCAAGTCCGACAGTGTATTTTCCCTTGGAGACACCATCAAAAATCTCTAAACACAATTAAAAACCCAACAACCATTTAATAATTAATCGAATCTTAATCATCTCAAAACAGAATGATCTCCAAGAATATGTTACCTAGTTCTTCTTGCGAAACAAATATCTTCGGGAAGTAAACCTCCATAGCGAGGATTCCAACGTTAGTAGGGCGCATTTCGATAGTTTATTTGTGTTGAGTTATTGTGTATTTAAAAGTTCTTCTTTTTATAGAAATCAAGCAAAGGCACAGTTTGATTCAAAGATAAATTAATTTCCTTCTTTCTTTCTTGGGAAGATTTATATCTCGTGTGATTGTTATTTTTTTCGAAGCAAAAGTAATTATATTTTTCTAATTTAAAACTCTTAACCCGCCGGGATCTTGTTAGTTTTTCAACCTCCCACCCCTTTAATAATATTATTAAACCCCCTGAAAAGACCAGAATTATAATATTTCCTTCCCAGTGACGTCATCAAAAGATTATTTTTGACTTTGACATTCCTCTCAGGCTATTAATACGTCATCACTCAAGGGATTACTCTTTTCTTTATTTATGAAACATACAATTTCAAAGGAAAAAACGAAAGACATATTTATGACAAAGAAAAATCTACTTTTTTAAAAGAAAACTCAAAACATTCTCCTTTTTTTTAAGTATTTTGAACTAGGTACATTCATTAATTATTCCAAAGAAATCATAGATTGACTAAGAGAAATCATATGTTAACTTTGTGTTGATTTTAATACCAAAAGAGTTTAGTTTTTGAATGGGAAATTTGTTTCTTGATGGTAATTATTGTTTTAATCTTCTATTGTTTTGTTTAAGTAGTAAAACATCACTGTTAGTTACCTCGTGCTGCTAAGACAAATGAATTCTTGTCTCGCAAGTGCATGTATTTATTCTTAAAGAGTAATATTTTATCATCCTTTGAAATAAGAAAAAAAGAACCTATTTTTTGAATAATTTTTGGTTATTTCTACTTCATCTCTATCTTCAGCAACAAAAATCAATGATCCTTGATTCCATTATCTTCCTCCTGATAAGTTTTTCTTTCTCTTTCAAGGAAAATCGATGATTGGCATTGCTAAAATTTCGAAGTCAATACATAAAATTTAAACACGATTTTTCCTTTTATTATTAGCTTTTAGCTAAAATAAAAAAACTCATATTTAAAAATATGGAATTCTGCGGGTATTCTATGATAGTACGCATTATTTGAGCAATCTATTTTCGAGGGGATAATTCTGGTTAACACTGTTTGAAATGTTAATTAAAAGAAACAGGACAAGGATAAATGAGTCATTTGATTGCTTATTAAGTATTTTAAGAATAGATTTAAATTCTAAAGGGGGGAAACTAAAAAAGTGAATTGAGTAATGCTTTTTTATCATTTCTTGAATAATATAAATTTATTAAGATAATTATCGCTCTTATCAAGCTAATAAATATCTAGATTTAAATCATTTTAATCTCATTTCATACCTTTTGAGCAAAAAACTATGAATATTGAACAAATAATGCAAACAATAATGAATCGGATCTGAAATGAGATAATAATAATAACATTTTAATAAAAAAAAGTAAAAAAATTATCTAAAAGAGACAAGTTTTGGAATCTTGAAGCTTTCATAAAAAGACATCACATCAAAATCACTTGTTAGTATCTGAATCTGTTTACAAAAGATGGCCAAGAAATATCAAGATTATGAATTAATTGAGTATCGAGAAGATTTAAGAAATCCGTAAAAAATGGGGGCTGACAATGTTGAACGAGTTCTCAGGGTATTGCTCTCTGCCGAGATCAACAAAACATAATTAATTGCAACATAGATTTCAAAGACCATCAGCAGCCTTTCAACTTTTGGAGGATTCTAAGACAAAAATGACAATAGAAAAATCAATAAATTGTGCTAGCTGATTATAGCTAAATGGAGAAAAATGGTTAAATAAGAAGATACTCCAAATATTGGCTAAAAAGAGACAAAAAGCCGATTCAAGGAGAATTAATGTAATTAAAAAGGCGCTATTCCCAGCATTCCTTCCACAAATAGCAAAAACTGCCAGTATTAATAAATTAATGATAAAAATAAGCCACCAACAAGTATGGCTGTTTAAAATGAAAGGAAAAGAAATGTTCTTCCAGAAATCTGTAATAAAGAAGAACTTTAGATGGTTGATGAGTTTCCAGTGTACAAAGACGATGCTAAAAAGGAAAGCTTACCTGTTTTCAGGAGTGTTTCCAGGAATTAAGGTCTGCAAGCAATTTATAAGTTATTTGAACCATCTCGAAGAAGATTTACAATCAACTAGAAAGAATGGATACGCTTGATAGTTCATTTAGAGAGTGCTATTTTCGAAAGAAATGAAATTGTGAGGAGCTACAAATCAAACATTAGAGAGGTTTTGGGTATGTTCTCATCTTCAACTGTAATATTTCAAGTGCTGAATAAGATAATCTCAAAGTAGATATCTATTTTCGATGTTGCTGATGGATCTTCTGAAGTTTTCTTATCAGATGAATAAAAAGATAAAATGAGGAGAGACTAAGAGAAGCAACTTGGATTGAATGAATTCAATAGTGATAACAATATCAGAGAGAATTTTAAAGATAATAATAAAATGTGAATAATAATCTAGGATTTATTAGTTTGTTGTAACCTTAAACAATTGGATATTTCTTATTTTAATTTAAGTTATTTTAATTTTTAGAACAATAAAATAGATTTTTTTGCTCATGAATTAGCCCACAAAATAATCTGAATATCCTAGAAATTGAGAAATGATTCATATTGACTTTAAGATTTCTGCTTTTTTCAAATAAAACTATGAAAGCACATAAGATACATACATGCATTTTAACATAAACCCTGTAGAAAAAGTGCTTATATGATTTATGCTAAGAAGCACACTCAAAATTATCTAAATTTTTGCTCATTTCTTCTCTTCAATCATCAGAAATAAAAACTTTAGGATTGAGAATGCGAACATCGCCTTGCTATTTGTACTTCAAATATTTATCAAAATGCTTTTGATAAGCTGATCTGATCACTTATTCCTAGCGAGCCACTGAAAAACCTCCTGAAATTGTTGTTGGAAGGAAGAACAAAAAGACTTTGAAGAAGAACTTTTTCCATTTCGCTTAACAACGATTAATCAAGGGGATCTTATTGTAGAAGATAATTGTACTGAGACCAAGCACAAGAGAACCAATTTACGAGTTTCTCTCCCATTCATAGATCTCAGTATCTTGTTTTAGGTCTTCTTCATCGTAGAGAATCGCATCTAATCTGCCTCGCTTGAGAGTGTACATGTCACTTTGGAAAGTTTGAAGATCTATTTTAGGATAGTATTTCATAGTGTAATCATGAGCATAGTAGTCTCTCGTCTGCATTTTATCCTTTTTTTCCTTTTGTTCTAATTCAGTTTGATGTTGTTGAAGTTGTTATTTTTTCTTTTTCTTATTTTAAGCTTCAAGAACTTTCTTTTGAGATGATTTATTTTGGTTCTAATAGGCAGAAGGATAGCTTTATTATGAGTTATGATAAGATATAGTGGAGGGGATATATTTTGTAAAATAATAAGCTTGAAGAAAAAGAAAAGTTTTCAAAAAGATATTAGTATTATTAAAAGTAATGAGACTAATAATTATTGAAAACAAAAGGATCACACAACAGGCAGCCTTTAATTGAAATAAATGTTTTTAAGATAGAATGATTGATTAATGGAAGATAACTTAAACTAATAATTTGGTTTTATTATTTAAACAATTAAAAATAAATATTGAAAAATTCTTTTAGAAATAGAGCATACTATTAATTGATTGAATCTGCCAATACATACACCCACCTTTCCTCTTTTTGGATTTGCAAAAATTAATTAGTATTAGACCAATAATTCAATAAACATATTAAAAATGAAACTTGGGAAACACTATTATTATTATTATTATTTCGAGAAATATTAAGTTGAGTGGTTGTAATATTAAGATATTTTTTGAGAAAATAAATTATAAGAATGTCAGGTGGGATTTTTGTCTTAATTCGTTGAGTCAGTGGATTATTTGGTAGGAATAATAAAGCGAGAAGCTAAAAACATATATTGCTAATAGAGAAAGAGAGAGAGTGTGTTTGTGGTAAGGTTCCACTATTGATTAGAAGTATCTGCAAAAAATTAGTGTTAATTTATAGATTCCAAAGGCGATTTAAGTTTTATGAGCTAATTTGCAAGCAGGGACACGCAGCAGAATATGCTTATTCCACTTCAAAGGTATCCATCCAAGAATACATTGTTTATTTTTGTGTTTGCATCACACTTAGCTTTTAATATTGTTTGTTAGTGTTTCTCAATAACAGTAGCAATTACAGTATGACGATAGATCTCCTCGTGTGCCTCATATTCCTTTCTTCAATAGTAAATTTTCTGAATTTGTACATTATGAATATTATTTAAAATAAGAAATGTCTTTTTGAAAGAAACAATATCGCTGAATACTAAAGACTCTACACCAACCGACACAGGATTAGCTTGGAAACAATCATATCAGCAAAGCAATTCGATATAAGCTTCTAGTCCCAAGAGACATCTTAGTCCTAAAAGAAAAACAGGAGAAATAATTACATAGATACCTATTATTGGAAATTCGCAAGTTTTACAAAAATAACCTGCACAACCTAGCGAAATAGGTGTTTCTGTAAAACAAATACCTGAGTTAATAAGTCATCAAAATCAAATTACTAACTCGATTGGAAGAACTATTCGGGAAGAACCTACTAAAATCTAAATCGATGTTAAAAATGCCCTTGATGATTTCGAAGCTGTTACTTTGAGTATGTCCCCCACGGCAAGAAATCCCTCACCAAACAGAGCAAGAACCAATTCTCCACAAAGGATATATTCTCCTTAGAGAGCTTATTCTCCCGTTGGATTAGTTTCTTCTGGTTAAAATCCTGCGGCTGGCACGTTTTCTTTGATTGTTTTGTAGAATGCTAATCAAGGCAATGAAGAACCATAGTCTTCGGGAAACAATAACGGATCAGGTAATAATATCCTGACTAATCCTATCCATTCCGATGCAGTTTCCCCTTACTCAGGGATCTCGCCTAGACTCAAGGGATAACAATCAATTAAAGAATCAGGAAATTTCTCAGTTTCTAGCTCTATTATTCCTGTTTCTTTTCGAGCAGAAGAATACAAAATATCGTAAACAATAACAGCCTTAGATTCATCCCCTACAAGGCAGAGACATCAATAATCTCCAGTAAAACATGATTGGCAAAAGAGAATCGAAGAACAACTGGAGTTATTTTAGAGTGTTTAAGCACAGCCAGAGTGGCATTAACCACTTCAAGGAAAACCACTTTGGCATTAAAATCTTATGGCATAATCATAATTTAACATCCCATCTGATCTTTAATAGCAACAGTAGCAAGGCTAACAGTAGCAACATGAGGTTAATCATAATTCAAACTACACAAGAACTCAATCTCTTTTTGAATCTTCTCAAAAAATCTCAACATAAACTTCTTCTTCAAAAGAAGATAATAACTACCAGCCAAAGGATAATTTTCAACGAGCATTTACCCAGCAAGAACGTTCAATCTCCCAGCCTACGTCTTAGCTAAATACATCAAGATCTGCTAATCAAATTGTGACTAATATTCCATAGATAAATTCTTCTTAGCCAACAACACCATCTTTAATAAAATAATCTTCTCCAAAAAATCATTCTTCTGGATAATCTCAGAATAAAGTTGCATTTGATTTGAAAGAATTAGACGATAATGAAACCAAAGCAAGAAAAATTAACAATCTAAAGAATTATTCTCTCAAAACTCCTTAGACATCTGATTGGATCGATCCAGAGGCTTTAGAAAGTTATTTGAAAAAGAGTTTTTCTAAAGATTAAAGGAAATAACTTATTTAGAGATTGTCTAAGTAAATTTAAACTGAAGAAGATGAAGAATCACTTCAAGATGGAGGGACTTAAATATTAGGTTAAGGGAGTCTAGGAGGAGATAATGAAAGCTAGAGCAGTCCATTGAAAATAAAATAAAAGAAAAATCTTCATATTTAAACACCAAATAATTATTTGTCTTATCAGCTCTTAAGGACAGCGAAAAGCGAGTGCTCTTCAAATAACCCTGAAAAAGACCACTAACATAATAATGAAGAGCATAACATTGAAGGTTCCTCTGTTGGTGTAAATACTCCTCAATGGGATGGAGGTAGATAATTCTCTACAGCAATGTCAAAACATACAATTACTTTAGATTAATAAAACAATAAAAAATATAATTAACCATTCGAGGAATCATTTTCTAGTCCTTAGAATAATCGTTTTGTAGAAAATAAATCTGATTTAGCATAACAAGTTGAAATTTCGAAGGAAAGTAAGGTATTGCTTCAAGAAATATACTAAGAAGTTCAGACAGCGTTATAAAAATATGATGGCAAGATATAGGAAAGCTATTCTAAGGGAAATCAATCAAACTATAAATTGAATTCTTCATTAGTTGAGTCATAATCGTCCTCAATTCCTTCTTCGCCGATAATAAGAAATAATATCAAAAAAGAAGAATAATTGAATCCAAAACAAGAAAGAATCATTGAATTCTCTTAAAAATAATCAATTTACAAAAGCTAAGAGAATACAAGTTAATCTTCAATTACTCATAAGCTCTAAGGGACACTAAAACAATCAATATTATAACTCAGAGAATCACTAAATCAAGCAAAAACAGACAAAAAATAGGTAGAATAGATTAATTTATATAGACGATCCTTGGAGGAAAGAAATAATGAGAATGTTAAGACAGCTAAATCAGAATTTGATGAAGAAGTTAAGAATATTAAGCCATTAAGATAAGAACCAAGAAGAGCTGCTAAACAACAATAATAATAAGCTAGTACTACTCCTTTAGCTCGAAGGTTAAGTTAACCAGTTGTTTATGGTTAAACTAATCATTCTTTATCATCAGTAAAAAATCAAATAATTATTATTTTCTAAAACAGCCATATTTCTTTTAATATATCATACCAAACTATTCTTGATATGCTCATTTTCCAAACATTTTATCTTAAAATACAATAATATTTTGTTACAGCACAACCGCAGGTCCAGTGAGGCAACTGGCGGCATCCTAATTGGATTGCATCAGAGAAACACAGATAATTAAAAAGCTACTCCTGACGATGTTGTCAGGATCTCTAAGCTTCGTGAAGATTAAGCAGAAGTCGCATTTAACTCCAGAAAACTTGAAATATATAAATCTCTAACCTCAAATAAATAAAGGAAAAATTCAATTATTCAATAGAAACCGATGAAACATTCCAGTTAAAAAATTGCCATTAGCTCGAATTGCTCAAGCCAGACAAACAGTAAATAACTTATTCTCAGCAGCTCCAATAACAACAATAATGGGAATATGTCATAACGGAACTCAAGGACACCTAGTGGTACTGGTGTTTCATAATCCTTTGGAGATGTTTAGAAACAAGTACTCGATAACTCCTTGTCAAATAAATAGAAAACATCGATCGCTTTGAGTAGATTTTTCTCTCCAAAATGCAATCAAACAACTTCTAACGTAAAAGCAATTTCTTAATCAATCCAACCAAGTGAACTGTATGCATTTACAACAGCCAAATAAATCAATAATTAAAAAAATCACCAAAGCCTTCAATAGCTTCAATCAAAGTAACCCTCAAGAACAGTATCACCTGCTTAGCAGTTTGCAAGACAGTCATCGATCGAACAAGAAGTCAACAGACGACATTCAAAGTAACAAACAAAAAGTTTAGCCAATTTCAAAAACTAATAATTCCTCCCCTTTGTACCAAATATTTTTTTATATTTGAATTCCAGAAATCTCAACAATTCTTAAGTGTTAAGTGATGAAAATGATAACTTTCCATCTAGAAGAAGCACAAAACTCACCTCCCAGATAGACAAAGTTGAAAGTTTAATTCCTTCACTGAAAGAAAGCTCCTTGCTAGTAAACTTCCAAACAAACAGAGAAACTAGCTTAGATTAGAAGAAAAGAATCCAAGAAAAAAAAGCAAGAGTCCGACAACTCTTCGATGAAGTAGAAGATAAGTTTCGTAAAGGGGAAGAGCAATTAAGTCCATCTAGAGAAAGGAGTTCATTCATCCCAGTGTCTGATAGATAATAATAATCCACTGAGAGAGCTAACATTTCTCCTTAAGGTTATCCAAGTCCAATTCCTAATTCAAAAGCTGTCGTCACAAAAGGAGATTAAAAATATCCAGTAAATAAATTTTCTCCAGTTCAGATGCTAAATCATTCTCTCAAATAAAAGAAGCAAATAATTATCGGCGATATTGAACAATTAGAGAGAAGAATAGAGTAAGAATCGCATCCAAAAGAAAATTACAACAAAAATGGCATAAAGCATGAATAGATGAGTATGGATAGCAATAGACGATCAAGTAAAGCTGTTGAAAATAATTATGTAAGTTAATTACAAACGAAAAAGAATAGTATTTGCAGCATTGGATTGGGCGAATCAAAAAAAAGTAGTGTAGGCAATGTCTTAGGGGAATATTCATAGACAAGAAAGACACAAATGGACTAGTTTTATGTCCAACAAAATAATGCAAAATATGCTAATTCAAATAATCAGCAGGGTTATAAGAATATGACTGAAGGGATAGCATCTCCGTAATAGAAAGGTTTTTCGATAATAAACTCGGAGCAAAATAAGAAAAAATAGACAGTTTTAAGATAAGATACTCCTAAAATACCTCTGTTCAAAATGAAATCTGGCAGGTTAGCAGCTTAAGTATTATTTATTTTTACTGCAAAATTGTACTAATTTGGTTATCTTTTTAATTTTATGTTTGCAGCAATCTAAATGAAGAAGATGAAGCTTTTCTACAAAATGAAGAAGACATTTACTCGATAAACTAATGCAGGAGTGTTGAATATCACCTTGAAATGATAGCTAGTCCTAATAGAACTACGAATTCTAGTGTGAGTAAGTCAGCTAGTATTCCAAAAGGAGGAGGAACTGCAACAATAAATAATAACAATACTAGTAATCATGTCAATATCAAACCGTTCATGATGGATTAGTAAAGAGAAAAACAATTTTTAAAAGCGTATTACACTGAAAAGGCTGAAAATCATAGTTTAAATAGCAATCAAGCAAGCAGATTTGATGAAGAAAATGTGGATTAATACAAAAAATAATCATAATCATAATAATATTAAAAAGAATTAGTTCCACAAAGATAGCGTATTTTAGGCTAGTATTAGCCATAATCTTCCTCAAAGAGAGTATCTACAGAATGTTTCGACAGAAGAGACGATAAATAATAGAATAATAGTGTGTAAAGATATTCCTAGAGTCCAAATGGACTCAGAAGATTCGAAGATAAAGATAAGATATGGATGGAAAAAAGAAAAAATCTTATTGCAAAAACACATAAAATCACAACAACAACTACAGGCACAGAAGAAGAGTGCACATTCAAGCCTCATATTAATCACAAGAAATCACAGACTCTGCTTAGTCATCCAAGTCATTTTGTACCCGGGAAGGGACTTGATAGTAGATACATTTCAGAGAAAAAGACTTCCCCACGAGCAACCTAGATCACACAGGCTAAGGACGATGTAGCAAATATTTGATAAGATGCAAGTTTTTCCAAGTTTTTCTAATTAATTCTATCAAATACCCTTTCTTTTTGGTTGAGAAAAAGATTGTATTTTGATTTCAAACAGGATCTATGCTAATAAGACAATTTTGAAGGAATGTAAAACACTTCTACTCAACAACACTAGCCAATAGAAATGGAATTCTGGTCACAATCTGATGCCAGTCTGCACAAGCCTGTTAATGATACCAATAATACGTAAAGAATTGCTTTTATTTGCAATATGTTGGTGTTCCAAATCTGTTTTTATTATTTTTTTGAAGTTCAAATTTTGGTGAACTAAAGAAAGAAATTACAGATTTATTACACATCATCGCTGATTATTAACCACATAGTGATAGAACTTCTACAATGAATTAAAGCAATAAGCAATTGTACACTCAAAGATCAGCTTTGTCTCCTTCGTAAAATAAATCTAAGTCACCTCATATTAATAAAACTACTCCAAATAAATAGCTCAAAAGCTAAGAGACACTAAAAAACTAACTGAGATTATCTTACATGGAGAAAATGAACCAATAAAGATAAAAAATGAACAAATGAAATGATGTAAAAATATGAATATTTTTTAATGTTTGTAAGAATTAATTTTAAGGAAAGCACTAGCATACAAATCAAAGCAAAGTTAGAATTCATAGAACTTGAAAATTTTTCAAAATTTGTAGTTTATTCTTTTAATAAAGTGCAGAAAAATATGGATTTGTACAATAATCAGTAAATTATTAATTGTCAAATACATTTAAGTAGAGATATCTTGATTATTGTAGTTCACAACTAATCTTGTGGGATTAGATTAATTAGCTTAAGTTGAGAAGAGTTAGAAGGAACTTACAGTTGGGCTTATTGAGCAGGTTTAGTTGGAGAAATACCCAGAATCTAACTTTCTCCAAAAGTTTCTCCGATTTATAATTCGTTTAAGTTGAAATTCTTAGAATTCCTTGAAGATTTTGTTGTAGATTGTTAATTAGAATTATTATTAGTATTATTTGGAAAAACACTGAATTGCTCCTAGCCGCTAGGTAATCCAGAACTACTACCTATATTTTCGAGTTCTTAAACTTTAAATTGGCTTTTACGCCATTTTCGAATGTTACTATTGAAAGGTGAGAGATTATAGGAATTCATTGGTGAGAATTATGAACATGTTGACTCCATTTGAGAAGGTGATTTCTTTAACCCTGATGGACTCTTTGTTAAGGGTATTTTCAGTGAATTTTTAATTCCAACGAGCTAGATCTCGCTTATTTAGTTTTCTCTATTCAGGTCAATTTCATTAGGATACTAAGTACTGCTAGTATTCAAAATATTCTCTTGATATCTCTTATTATTTGACTGTTTTTATTTCCCAGTTTCGGGTTGCTTTATAAAACTATTTTTATTAATGCTGCTGCAAGTATCTTTGAATTGAGTTGAAATTACATTCTTGTTTAGTAGATAAATCGATCTGTTTGCGAGCTAATTACTGAAATACATCGAACCTAAAGTGTCAGGAAAATCTTTATCAAGATTCTGTTCTTCTGAGAAACTTTTAGATTCGTTTAATTATGATTTTATCATTTTGAGCCTGTTAGACTGTCTCTAAGCATTATTAGCAAATTTCTTCAGCTTCGATATTGAATGGCTTCGTCTACATAGTGGGCATCTCGAAGCAGCAATGAAGCATTTGTCAAAGCACTCCATATGCAGCACATGCAGACACATACTAACTCTGACTTTATCAGAATTTTAGATTTGAACTTGACAAAACGGGCACTCATAGTCATTATCAATCTCCCTCTTTTAGCTGGCCAGATATTCCCTAGCGCATTTCATTCTAACAAAGGGTAGGTATTTTTCTAATATTTCAGAATCAAGTTTATCATCAGACAATTCACTTTTCTTCAGTGGATTCTGAGTTTACTAGAGAGTAATTTAATTGGTATTATTGTTGTTAAACGTATTTTCTCTGTTTGTATTTGTAGTTCCATCTGAGTTATCATAATCAACCGATGTCTGATTATCTAAATATTTGCCTTTGGTTTGTTCCCAAGTGGAGTTTCTTCTTCTTTTCCTCCAGCAATAGATTCCAAGTAATACAAAAACTATCCCAAACAGAGGGATACCTACAGCTAAAGCAATTATAATGACTTATGAATTATCCTAATTATTTGAGTTTGGTTTGGAGATCAACAACTTCATGCTGAGGTTAATTGGAGCAACTGAATTTTATTAAACTAACCCAATGATAAGCTTTTTACCTATTTATAAGTTTGAGAAATCTTGAGATATTACGATTGTTTGTTTTAAAATTGAAACTGTTAAGCAAAGATTAGAATTGTTGTCCTCATTTTAAAGTGGCAGAATTGTACATTAGCGAAAATAAGCTTATTTGCATTCTTACTGATGAAAAAGAATGCAAACTGTAGTTTCTTTTTAAACACTGGCTGTTAACTCAGCACTTAGAGTTGTTGATTAGGGATACAGCTCATTGATATTACTGTAAACATACTCCACAGAATCTTTCAGAATGATTGAAGTTGTATCCACAACGTTAAATTCAACTCTCGTTGCTTCTTAAGAGCAATCTTCATCGATGTAGCCATCTTAGCATCTAGCCAAACAAATAAAATAAACATGATTCTCAAACAATCTTTAAAATTTCATTTTTTTTAAGCCAAAATCTTATGAAATCATAACATATTTATTAATATTAATGGAAAAATATTGCTCTAGCACAATTCTGAAGTTAAATCACTCCTCTCTTAAGATAGAGATTATTTAAAAATCTTAGAATTTCAAGAAAAATATTGTATTTTGTAAGGAAACATTATTGGGTTATACTTTGATAAAAGTTAAGTTTTTAATGTGAAAAATACTAGCATATTCCATGAAGACATGATGCTTGAAGGGAATTACAATCTGAAGGACACGCCATTTGACTGTCCTATCCTGAGGCAGAGACAGCGATCTAATACCCAGGTAAGTCTTAAACAAGCAATGTCACATAAAGACTCGTTGGGGAAATTGTAAAATCAGATTAATTGAAGATCACAAACATGGAATATTTGCCTTAGTAGTAGTTGATTGCATTGAAGAATGTAGCTTATAATTCTTGATCAGAGTTATAATATGAAGGCATCTCAAAGTTAGCTGATAGAAGGGGGTTAGTCGTTTATGCTACAGAAGGATATCCTATGATGTTGACTTGAAAAGATATGAACTAATAGCTGGTAGGATAAGAGATTTAGAAAGTAGCATTGGTAGTGAATAGGCTATAATTGATTATTGGAGCATTTATTTTGACGAGTGGAATGGTGCCAACTGGGTAATTCGTCATAGCTGAAAAGGTAAACTACAGGAATGAGTCAACAAAGAAAAACACTATCGTTTTCATGAGCTATTAGCATTTCAGTTACATACTCCTCACAATATTGTTAGTTTTCTCTCCCAACCTGCTATGACAGCTATGATTAGCTATCCAAGTTAGTTTTTTTTATTAGGTTTGTTTTCAAGAGAAACTTATCTCGAAATGATAGACTAGATAAATAAATTACTCTCTCTCTCTCTCTTTCACTTTTTCTTAAATTACTATTTGGCTTTAATTTCCTTTGTTCTTAAAACTCATTTATTATCAGGAACTATGCTTCCGAAAGTGAGAATAACAAAAATAAATCTTTTATTAAAATAACTTTGTGATGTTTACTATTTGTATGGATATACTAAGCGGTTCTATCTTTAAACATTATTATTTTATTTAGTCTGTGAATAATCTCTACCATTATCAATGGATTATTAATCTGTGTTTTGAAATATGATTGGGAGTAAGATCTTGATAAAAAAATCAGTTTAGCTAATAAACTGCTAACTTGAATACAATTATTATTTTTCATATTTGGAAAAAGTTTAACTTTTCCCTTTTAATATGAAATAGTGTAACGCTAAATAGCTTATTTACAGCAATTTATAGATTTAATTTTTTAAAAAAGGTGTTTATAAATATGTAGTGTTATCAGTCAGCATTATTGAGTTGCTACACCTAGGCTGATGCTTTATTATTAGAAGAACTAAGTTGAAAAGTAGCTAGAATTTTCGTAGCAATTGAAAGTTCATTTATGAAATTATTTAAGCAAGTTTAATCTGAATAGATACTTTTACTATTTGTATCTTCCAGTATCTGCTATGTTTTTGAAGACTCACTCAGAAGAGTATGTAAAAGGGATAAGCTCGTTAAGGCTAAATTCTGTGTTTATCTGATATCCTCAAATGAGTTATGAGAGAATTGAGATAAACTTATTTTTAATGCTCTTGTTAATTATTCTATTTATTTTATCTGAGAATTACTAATTCCGCTATCTTAATCAACTTCTTCATGCCCCTTAACTGCAAGATTACCTTAATTATTATGATCTTTGTTATTATCCTTCATTTCATCAACATGAACACAAAATGCTTACGGATCTATTAACAATCCTATTATTTATCCTGCTGAATTATTTAAATTGATGTTGGTATTATTGGATAAACTACCAGTCAGCAAGTAAGCAATTCCAATAGCTGCAATAAGAAATATCAAACTGCTTTTCCAATGTGGCAGGAATAATACTGCCATAGAATTTAATCTTTATTTCTTTTACGATGAGCATTCTGGAATTGCTGTTGTTGTAGTTGTAGTATTTTCAGTAGTTTCCCCATACTTTTGATCTATTATTTCAGATAATTGATTACTTTTTTGTGTTACTTCTTGTTATGTCTCTATCATTTGTTCTTTCTCTGATAGCATATATGACTGCATTTAATACTGATCGTTGTTGTCTTCTTGGGGATGAATTATTGTTTATGAAGACATTCTTCTGATTTTGTTTTCAGAAGAACACTAAGATTCTTCTTCGATCACTAGTCCTTCCTATTAATCATCCTATTAAGCAATATCATCTAATGCTTGGAAGCTACTTCTTTACTCAGGACTCTTCTCTAGTCTTTGATCTTTAATTTCATTAATATAACTCGAATCTACGCTGCTCATTGGTGATTACGGCAAACATGGAGTCGAACAGACACTCCATCGTTAGATTCCATTTTCTCCGACGACTAGTAAGTGCCTCATTTTTGTCTTGAGTTTCTAACTTGTATTCTACTGGACTGTTCCCTTCCAACTAAGGATGCTTTATTATGCTGAATTATTGCTGCTGTCTCCTGATTAGCCTCCTTTGTTTGATTCTAAAAAAACAAATAAAATATGGAAAGTTTTTAATAAAAGAGATTTGAAATGAGATATTCTCAGAAAAGGGATATTAGAGATGTTTCTTTTCTAGATACAGTTAATGATAGAATATTCCCCTCACAAAATGGAAGGAATAAATGTGTTAATGGAACCAAATATTAAGAAATAAATGATATGTTTTGTAAAATGATAATAATATTTTACAATCGGAGGATAATCTTTCTTAACAAGTGAGCTTGTGTTGCTCATACTGATCGCAAATATAATTTTCTCCACATTGAATACATATTTTTGTTCGTTTCGGACATACTTTGAGGTGGTCTTCATAGTCCGCATAAGGAATAACTTCCTGACAGCCATTCACTTTGTAAACGCAGTCGACACTGATTTCGTGAAGAAATTATTGTGTGTTGAAATCAGGCTTGAGTTCAGTGCTTGAAATAGGCTGATCGTTTGTGTCGTTGCCAAAAGGATGTTGGCTATTGCAGTGTGGGCAGCTCACAGATTAAATTGGCTTGGGAGAAGAAGATAAATTAATGGAAATATTTAAGTGCTGAACGCATGTTGTACAGAAGAGAGAATTGCACTCTGAACATCTCACAGGCTGCACTGCTACATGCGAACAAATATTACAAAGAAAAGGCTTTATCCATTCGAAGTTCTCGTAGATGTTACTCAAAGGAATTCCTCCAATTACAACTCCATTTTCTTCTTCAGATTCCTCATCTCCCCAAAAATCTGTCAATTGACTTTGAGAAATAGATTAATTATTATTGGTAAGCTTTTCTTAGTTGTCCTCACAGATAAGCTAAATTGATCCTGGTATTCCAGGCAACGACATCCCCTTGGGTTTCACTTCTCGAGATTTTTATCTAGGCAGAGATGCAGATAAAAAACAACTCTTTCTTTTTCTTTTTTTGAACAATCCATTTTCAATACAGATTTCTTTGGAATCACATAGTGCAACATCTAATCCTTTTTGTTGTATAAGATGAGGTTAGAATTAAGTGTTGTCCTCCTAACTCATCTCAAATCACTGATTTTTTGTCAACCCCCCTAAAAATCTACTGGTATTATCAATCTTATTTCCTGATTATACTGGTACTGAAGCTGTCGAGTTTTTCTGCTTCTATTTTTATATCTCTTGAGGGTTGAGTTCCTGGTAGTTTTAATTTATTTTGTACAACGTGGCTTGTGCTGGTTATTATTAATTAAAATCTTTGCATAATTTCACAAATCTATCAAGAAAATCCTTAACATAAATGACTTTGCATGGCTTAAAAGACTGCACTCATGGGGACTTGAAAAGAATATTAATTTTTTCAGTTATTAGAAGAAAAATACTAAACTAGTACTCTTAATTTTAAAGACTCAATCATGCAAATCATTCAATTTCATTTTTGCCCCATTAAATAACTTAATTAATTCAACAGAAAACTTTAAGAAATTAAATGAAAATTCATCTCTTTTCTGGCAAAAAACATTTTAAGTTATCTGTAGTTACATTACTTAAGGGAAAAATTTAAAATTTTGTAAATTTTTATCATTGTTTTTATACATCAAACAATGATGCAGGATTAATAATATCTAAGTTAATAAAACACAAGAAAATCACTGTAATTTGCATAAAAGTACAAAAAAATTAAAAAACAAATTTCAAATTTTCAATTAATTCAAACAGTCAAATACGAATTTTCAATTATTGATTTAAATTCAGAGAAAAATCAATAACAATAATGTTATTATTTTAGTCTTTTCATTGAGATTTATTATTTAGATTTAGTATGTGTTATATTTGAATTTGTTTATGTGTGTTATTTTGAAGATATTTAGTATTCAAGAATCAATCAGGCATTGAATGGCAGCAACATTTTTAAAAATAAATAGGTTTTTTTTTGAAAGACATGAAACAATTCGTTTCCATAATAATAAAGCGAATCTCAGCTACTTCATAGAGAATAATCGGAACACTCTAGCTTGAACTCCAATTAAAGGAGACCTATAATTTCAAGCCATATGAGTGTGTTTTTCAAAGAAGGGAGGTTCAAAAACTGTTCCATGAAGGGCTGAGAAAATCACTTGTTTTTTCTTAATTTGTTTTTGAATTTTCTTATTGTTTTAGGCAATATTTTGTTTTTTACTACTTATCAAAGTGTTCAAAGAATTGCCTTCTGTTGAGAAGTAAGAAGATAATATGGGGGGGGGGGGGGGGGATTTTTGAGAATCTCAAAAATTAATTACTAATATTTAATAACCTTTCTTGAAATGGGAGATTGAACAAGTATTTATTGTTTTTAGATTAATTTTATTGAAGGAAGCAAATAACATTGATAAAGAATCCAAGCATAGAGAAAGAAGACTTAGAATGATTTATTAATTTGAGAATAAGCAAAGAAAAAATAAATAAAAAACAAGCTATGGGAAAGGATCAGCTAGATTTCAGTCATTTCGAAAAAAGTTTCGATAATCAGTACGACATTGTAGCACCGGAATTCGGTGATCTTCACTAAAAGCGTGCTGAGTTCATCGCGAAGAATCAAGGTACCTATCGTCCTGTACCTTATGTTCCTGAAAACATCAAGGGATTGGTGCCACTTAAGACAAGATTACCAGCTACTAGAAACTGGTACAGAAGAACTTCATCTTTTGAGCGCAATGGATATTTCAACATTCACACTCCAGTGTTCAACACAAAGATGGTTCCTTGGACTTTGTTCATTGTGATCACCTGGGGATGGAGCTCCTTCTAGATTGGTGGGTACAATTACGAGCGCTTTGAAGATAACGGAGAGCGTAGAAATACTCTCTACTACAAGCTATCACCCGTAGAAGTTCCTCAATCTAAGCTATGGAACAGACCTTCTTGAAAGAGGAAAAGAAGCTATCAAAAATCAAGATAAAAAAAGAGTAGTAATTCTTAAAAAGAACTATTCTTTGCTTGTATTTTTTCTTCAAAGCATGCATATTTTGTTATGCATTTCTTAAATATCGATAATAAATACCTCAATCAATAAAAAATACAAAAAATTGTGTTTTAGGGCATTTACGAATATAATTGACTTTGTTCTGCACTACAGAAGAATTGTTTGAAGTTGTACTAGACCAAATAATTTCAAATATTTTCATCCAATTATTGTTCTTTGTTTGTTAAAGTTAGTTTTCTTTTATTTGTTATTACACTCGACTTTTCAAGAAAAGAAAAGCAGTTTTAATTAATCTCTACGAATTTGTGGGGTTGGGGTTGGGGTTGGGGTTGGGGTTGGGGTTTGGGTTGGGGAGGGGGTGAGTGTTGGGGTGGGGTTTGGGT
>Ga0302271_10000902_pt1 | contig 29352 bp, 11 predicted proteins | sample III_Bog_N1_1_FD_198767 | JGI IMG/M metagenome (GOLD analysis project Ga0302271, IMG submission 198767) | Peat permafrost microbial communities from Stordalen Mire near Abisko, Sweden - III_Bog_N1_1 | ecosystem: Environmental > Terrestrial > Soil > Wetlands > Peat | place: Sweden: Abisko... | reverse complement strand
TTTGAATGCTTACCTTAACTTCACAGGGTTTGACTTCGAAAGCAGCTATGAAAGATGGACTCTACTAAGGAGAACTAATGCGGACAAAAAATAAATCGAAACAGCAAAACACCATTATTATTTAAAGCAAAAAAATTTCCTCCAATTTCGGTATCATTCCTGAAGAAAACGCACAAGCAAACACTGCAAAGGGGAGATTCTCTGGATCGGAAGGAGGCACACAGCCATTTGGACTTCAAGCTGCTGGAGCAAGCTTGAATTAGAATAGCTTTCACAGCAATAACGGTGCTGGTTCAGTGAATTCTAATCAATCCAGCGGTTAGGCAAATGCGATCTCAACAAAGCAATAATTTGGAACGACTTAGTAGTATTTGAAGCACATAATTAAACATGGTGATATTGTAAATTTCTATATCAAGAAGAAATGGGGTGCTGATCTCCCAATTAATCATAAAGATCAACCGCATTAAAATCAAAAGGCCATACCTAATCATGAGAAAATAGAGCGAATTCTCATGGCTAAGAAAAAAAGTAAATTAGATATTCTACCCTCTCTCACAGATCTCTACGACAATGATCTGAAGCTTCGTGCATTCAATGAGACAAATCGCTCAGAAGAAGAAATCAAAAAAGAGAAGAATAAAAAGAGAGCATACATTAATGAGATGCTCTCTCTCTGAATCCTGCAATTTAAAACATTCATATTACATAGTAATTTACTCTCTTTTTTTTTTTTTTTTTGGGGGATAGTAAATCTCTGAAAGTTAGAGTAGGTAAATGAATGATTAATCACCCTATGAAACCTTCATTATTGTATAAAATCTCTTTGTCTCCCTACTCCTTCCATTCTTTTTGCTGTTTTTATTCTCATCAAAAACTACAATTTCTTAAAGAATCTTTTTATCCTAGTTTTCTTTAATTAGTTAGTTTATGTAACACTTATCTTCATTTTTGAGATCAGTTTCTCATTTCCTTCATTTTTTTTTTGAATTGCCTTGTGATGTACGATATTGATTGCGTATGCTTGAAGCTTTCTATTCTGATGATTCCTAAATTATGCGAGTCCAAACAAAACAGAAATTGGCTTTTTTTCTTCGATTATCCAAAAGAACAATTAAGAAATAAAGGGAAAAGCAAGAGGAGAGGGAGGGAAGTAATAACCCTAAGAGAATATACTTATTGTTCATCAAAGAAATATTGTGAAAAAGGAGAAAGAAAGACAGGAGAAAGGCACCATTGAGAAGTTAAACATATTCTTTAATCGCAAGCACACCAAACAAAACACCATGGATTCTCTCACAGTCAGCGGTAACATACCTCAAAAAACTACTACCTTAAACACAAGCAGCAGTAATATCTCTGCTGTTCAAGCTTAAACCTCTCATGTTCATACTCCTCAATAGCATTAAAATTCTTAAGCTCCAACTGAAACATCATCTTCCTCTGCACCTCCTGAATCATTCCCATATGAACAAAAGCACTAGCCATTAACCCCCGAAGAAGAGGCATACATCAATGCTAACAATGTTCTAACAAAAATTGTTCGATTTGAGTTTTTAGCTGAGTAAATCATCAACTACATGTCGCGATCTAATAAATCCTTCTTCACGCAGCAGCGTTTCTTAGAAATCTTATCCTTACTGGAGTTAGTCAAAATCTACTATAAATACTAGAAATTCAAGCATAGATAAGTGTATTTCTCTGAAGACAACCCGCAAGTCGATGAAGATGCAAATCAGAAACTTCGAAACAGCGCATTTGAGAGGTTCTTCACCGAAGATTATGCCACGAAATATCGAGAATTACCCGTTGAGCAGCTCCGTAAGGCATTAGGAGAAAGTCTAGAAAGAATAAAATCCCATTCGCATTAGGCACTTTCGTTCAATAGCGATTACACTGAGGAATTACTTCGAAGCAAAAAGCGAGTCAACGTCTTAAGTAAATTGCCTATTCCTTCCTAGCTATCTTCGTTCTAAGAACACAATACTTCGATTCTCTTAGGTGAACAGCTATTCATGATTCGACCATTCATCTATTCCCTTTGTTTACGTATCTTCGGCCCAAATTCCTACACGCCATATTTCGTGTCACTTGTAATCGACTCCTTCCGGTTGATTCTATAGAGAAACGTGAAATTTTATCAGCCAGCACATAAAGAAGAATTCAAGTAAAGAAACAAAGAAATGATCTTGAATTATCTGTTGAGAAATCCATTTTATGCAAGAGTGTTCAGAAACAAAGTCCTTGTGCCAATGTTGGACTCCATGTTTGGGAACAGACTCAAATTCATGAAGGGATTTATTCTCGGGATCATAGAAATGAGATGCTCCATTTGTCTGTTGTTGTGATTTAAGTGATGTATGTCAAAAGAAATTTGTAAGAAATGATAATTTGAGGGGGAGGGGATTGAATGTGAAAAGGATTAAGCCCTGTTAAATTTTTCATTATATTTACCAGTTTTACAAGAGCAAAAAGGGATGTAAAATGCTAAGGAGCAAAAAACATAGAAAGCAAGTCTAATTCATAACTTTTTTTGTTTTCTTTAATGTTTTCTTCTCTCTCATATGTTAGTTTCAAAAAAAAACTTGAAATGTCTCAATTTGTCTATATTTCTTCCCTCATTTTGACTTACTAGACCGTTCCCTTTCCTTGAATTAATCAAATTAAATCGATTCTACCAACTCAAAAGTGATTTGAGTAGCAATTTCTTTGGATAATACCTCTACTTAATTAAAAAAGAAGAAGAAAAAATCTTTACGAGCAAATTCTAGTTAAGAATAACACGCAGTCAGTGGTTAAACTAGTTTTTTCAACCCATCACACGAAGCATCAGACTAAGAAATAGCAGAATCTTTAATGGTTTACGCTTATACGATTGGTAGCAGCTAGAGAGGTATGCAATTTAGCTTTATAAAATGCTCTTCAAATCAACTTTGAATTTCGCTATTTCTTTTTCTACAATATTCATTTCCTTTTCTTTTTTCAGCAAAAGAAGAATCAAGCCTGAATCCAGGGCCTGGAGCTTATTCCCCGAGCAGTCGATCTAAGTAATCCTCTCCAAGATGGAAAATAGGAACATAACCTAGACAAGTCTGGGAAGGCAATCTCAATCCAGGACCAGGTATTGTATTTACTTATTGTTTAACATGTCAAAGTCGATAAATATGCCCACATAAATATTACAAATAATTTCTAATTAATTGCTCATAGGAACTTACAATGGTGGTGAATGTTTGGATTCAAAGAAAGTCAAAAGTCCGGGGTATTTATTTGGAATTAAGACGATGTACAAGGGGACTATCAATGATGGACCTGGTAAATATGAAAACAAATAGAAAAGGCAAATACTTGTATTCATTCAAGATTGGCCATTGACGTAGGTTAAATATATTTTTTTCTTTAATGAAAAAAAAAACAGGTCCTGGAGCATATGAAGGTTAATAATTCATAGGTTCAGCCCCTGCATTTTCTATTACTGGAAAGAACAATCAAGATCCAGCAATTAATCATGACACGAAGGCAAGAGAGACTCCTGGACCTGGATTCTATGAAGCAGTTAACATTTCTGCATTAGGAAACAGAGCGATCAAGTAATAAATTTTTTTTAGAGTATTAATACGTGTGCTTTAAGTTGAAATATTATGTAATTTAACCATTTTTCGTGAATTCATTTGTTAATTTCTAGAATTGGTTCTGCTAAGCGAGACTAGTTCTACAACCGAACAGATACTCCAGGTCCATAGAAATATAGTAGCATGAGTCCTTTGTAGAAAGTATCATCTCCATAATATTCCTTTGGTTGCACGGAGAGGATGAACAATAATAGCAATAATTTTAATTCCTAAGCAGGAAATAATAACATCCAAACAGTTGGACCAGGAGTAATTTAAATTTTTTATAAAATACACTTCCAAAAGTTGGGAGGAGAGATGATTATTGTCTTATTGCTAACATTTGTGGATTTGATTTCAACAGACATACGATATCAAATCAACTTTTCGTCTCGATAAAGGAGCATCCATAGGATAAAAGAGACATGGTAATATTTGACTTAAAAAAAGGATATTTTTGTATTTTAGAAGGCTAGATGTCGACCAAAGAGATACTTACTCTCCTTAGTGAAAACTGATTCTTTATTTAGATGTATTTTTTTTGTAAAAGACATTGCAAGTGAACTTCATGCAGATATGCCTGGACCAGGTGCTTATGATATATAACTTGATGGAGTCAAGAAGTGTGCTGCATCATTTAAGTATCACACAAATTAACAATAAAATTGGCTGCCTAACATCATTCTTAAGCTGTTTGCATCATTAACTTTTATTTTCATGCTAGAATTGGGAAACAACAGAGATCGTAAAGTCCTAGGAATCATGTCCCAGTAAGAATCAATTTAAATATAGGGTGATAGAATGCATAAACCCACAGATTATTTCCATGTTGAACTCTAAAAAATGCTTATTTTGTTCTTTAGGGTCCAGGTGCATATGCTGGAGAACATGTAAATCTTTAAGCGATGTCTCCAATGTTTTCAATTGGCAAAAGTCCCCGATAAGACTTTTCTTCAAGATCTAACACACCTGGACCTGCTGCTTATTCTTCATCTGCGTATGCCTTAACAAGAAGCCCATAGGTAAAAAATTTCATTCAGTAATTTATCCTTTGAGGAAGAAAAAAGAATATTTGAAAACAACTAACTTACTTTCACTTAATCCTCTCAATACCTTACAAGTATTCAATTCAATCTCGTCACGAGAATAAACCGTTCGAGGCGTAGAAAGCACAAACACCTGGACCGGATTAATATAAAATTCACATTGATCTCACCAAAGAAAGATCGTTTACTTATAAAATAGGATCATCTCACCGAGACTTCATACCTATCGATAGAAATCCCGTAATTAGAAAAAAATGAAAAAATGATTTTTTTGTTAGATAATTGACTTTTTGCTGGAAAAATTATTGTCATTTTTTCTCTGCTAAGGGTCCTGGTGCTTATTTGGTTAAACCTGAATCTGCAAAGATGTACTCCTTTGGAAAGGAAATAAGGAACAAACAACTTAAACAAGAAATACCAGGTAATACATACATCCATTACAATTATGATTTCAGTTTTTTAAATAATTGTTAGCAAAAATATATTTACTTTATTATGAAACTAAAGTCTTCAAACTACTTGATTAATTGGTATTTCTTTAAATATGTTGTGTTAATATTTATTCTTCAGGGCCAGGCTAATACAATCACAAGACCTTCGTAGAAGATTTCCCTAGCTTTGTTCTACCAAAATAGGGGTAGCATTAATGAAATTACAAAATATTAGATTTGAAGAAAGAGATCATTTGGAAGAAATCTCTTATTCGCGAATTAAAGTGCATATGTCTGCGAATGGAATAATAATTAACAATTGTAGGGATTATATCAATAAGTATATTTTGTTATGATTAATTCAATACACACAACAAATTAATTACTAAGTTTATTATTAATTCTTTCTCATTTTGATAACTTCTTTTTGTTATCTTATTCGTATTATTGCAGAAACTCTGTAAAAAAATTATGAATGAGTTCGTTATCGAACTTCTTTTTAAAGGCGTTGTAAGCAAACTAGTAGCTATGTGGATCAATCTATTCAGGAGCAGATGCAGATTCGTTCAATAACTCCTTTATTACTGGTAAATTGCAGCCGCTGCTGTTTTTCTTGAGATTATTAATTTTATTCTCGTTTATCTCAATATTTTCATTCATTTCCTGTTGAATTGCATTATTGCTTTACTTGCTTGATTATTCATCAATAGAACAGCAATTTTCTTCTTTATTTTCTTTGATTGCAGCGAATAAGCTATTTTAGATGCATTTTAACTCACTAGCATTTGAGCTATCTTTGCTGCTTTCATTGCTCTCACAATTCAAGCAATTCTACTAATCTACTCTGCTATTCTTTGATTTTTCTTATAATTTACCATCTTAATTTCCCTTATTTCCTTCATATTGCTGTCTATCTTCATCTAGTCCAATATTTTCACCATTATTTTGATTTACTTTATGGTAATAATTTCCATTTATATCTCCATGAATTCTATTTTTTTCAATCGCTTTCTTGAGTTCTCTATTGGCCTTCAAACCGGGCAACACAATGCTTACAAACACATGTGCTATCCCAGTGACTATTCCAAGGACATATGTGATTGTATAGTAATGCTTTGGAAGAGCATACTAATCTGATAATCCTTATTGTAAAGTGAAATTAATTTCCTCTGATTCCGTTAAGAAAAACACACTTAGAATTATCATAAACATCCATGTAATCATCATCGAAGAACTAGGATGAATGTAGGATTTAAGCCTATACGAGAGCAGGGTGTATCGTTTCAAAAGAAGTAATTTATCCAGAAGATACAGAGCTATTAGTCCAATAATCAGATAAGGTGTCGCATATGGACAAATAAAGACAAAAAACCCACTGAATGCCAAGAGCTTAAACACCAATAAAAGTCGCTTCTCTAAGCTAAAATCAGGCTTCTACATGAGTACATTCAATCGCATTTAGCAGTAGTCGATATTTCCAGTGAGTTGAAATAACTTTTTTACTTTATTTGCTTTGTACGCTCCCCAGAGATATTAATAGTCAAGCACAGCAAAAATCAGTGATGAAGCTAACTAAACCAAGATTTCATTAAGAAACGAAGCTGTCCTTGTGACTTTATCTTATTACTCCTTCGCTGCGGTGGTATCTGAGATCATGAAGAAGAGAAAACATGGAATCGTCACATAGTAAAGTAGCAAGAAAATCAATGAGAAATGAAGTGTAAACTGCTACGTTTTCGTCCTACTTGTGGATCTACTTTTCTTCGAGAGTCTGCTGATGATTAATAATACTCCCTTTTCGATAACCAGCAATCCTAAAGATACACTCATATTACTGAGTTTGCTTGCAAACGTTTCACTGCTGGAATTATCGATTTTGCTTTCATCACTTTGCATTTGGATTAATCGATTCAGCAACGAACCTAGCCCAGAAATCACACCCATAATTACGCAGATCTAATAGAAATAGTATTCAACGAATTCCGTCACACTCTAACCGACATTCGCCCATCTTTTTTTTACCAAAAATCAAAAGAAAAATGAGTTTTAGCTCAATGAATAATCTAACAGAGACCAGAATGATAAATTTTTTACTTAATATCTTAAATATGCGTCGCAGGCAAGGCTATCATAAGTTCGGAATTAATAAATGGAGTCTTCTTAGTAGAATGTGCCCTCAGCTTGAAATAGTTAGCAAATATAAATATTCTATTGTGCTTGAAAGCCTTGTTAGCTAGGATGAAATCTTCGATGGATGTGAATGTTACAATCGCTGTTGAGCTTGGGGAAGCAGCTGATTCGATTTGAAGTCTTTTCAGCTCGTTGTAAGCTGCATTGGCTTGATTGAAGTCAGTTTACGTGATTTCAATGTTATCTCGTTTTTTCACCGATAATTCTTCATAGATATCAATGCACTTCTCGAAATGTGTACTAATCTATCGAAAATCAGCTACTCTACAGACACTTTCAACGTTGATGTTTATTTTCTGATTCTCAAAGACCTCAAAGAGCTTCTGCTGAATAAGGGACTTTATCCCATCGATGGACATTTTTTATTCTGGAATATGTTTCAGAAACAGCGATCTTTCTGGGATATTCCGTTCATTATCTCCCTGATTCTTCTTGCTGTTGTTGTTATCTTTGATTCCGAAGGTAAGTAATAGATACACCACAACAAGGAAAGTAAGGAGAATCAATAACGCAGTGAATTTCCCATATTTTAGATTATCAAAAATTTGTTTGAGTACAATCTCAGGGGTTATGTAAAACCCAAAGGACTCCATACATGCGATATTCCCAACGATTGCTTAGAACTATGAAACGTTATTACAGAGCTTATCTGATGTTACAATGAACTCAAAGGTGTAGAATATTGTCACCAAGACTAGCACGAGTATGTTAAGTTTCAATATCATAAAGTATTGAGGTATCGCTACACCGTATGATTGAAGTGCTTGGCTTTTACTCAGACAGAAGTAACTCAGGGAATTGGAATTCTTCACAGATTTACCGCAACAAGGGCAATAATTGTTCGATTGTTTGTTGTCAGCTTCGCTAAGATTACTGCTATTTTGGTATTCTTCAGCACCAAGAGAATTAGCTTTACGATGTATTTCAGCTAATTCCATATTCCCTGGGAAACTGTAAATATTATTCGTATTTTTCCTAGAGATTTACAAAGGAATAGATGCCTCTACTATGGACACATTTTCCTTTTCATTTATTTGACTATGGGGTTCTGATTGTTTTTGCTATTATGGATCGGAGGGAGGCACACAAGAATCTTGTTGATTATCCTTTTCTGATTGAAAACACCTATTTTCTTAACCATCCCTAGCAAGAAGAGTTTCTGTGTCAATATCATGGTAACTCATCTCAAAAAGAAATGAGAGAAAAAACTCCTTGAGTTGATGCTATTTATGTGAATCTTTTCTTTTTTCTCTCTTTAAGGTTGCCTCTATTTGGTTCTATTTTACTGATTTAACTCTAATTCACTTATCCTATTAAAACCGCAAGCTAATATATCCTTAAGACTGACGAATACATACGTTCTCATTATGACAAAAGAAAAATAGTATCCCCCATATCTAGATGCATAGACTCTAATCCTTTAGGAGCTCCTGATCGGGTGAATATTGCAGTTGAAATAAAAATAATCAAAAAATTCCATCAATTATTTTTATATTTGTCTCACACCACAAAAGGCATAGAAACTTAACAAAAGGAAACATATGGATAATTTCGATAGCTATCTTCGCAACATTGACATTAATATCATCAAGAGTAGGATAGAGAATGAATGGGATGTTATTCATGACATACCTTATCAAGTAAAACACATACGAAAAATTGGGGTTTCTGGTTTATCATGAGGTTTTCGCATTAATAGGGACAGGCTATTGATGGTTAGTAGTTGCTCTCAAGCTTCATAGATATCGTGAAGCTGTATTTGATTGGGAATGGAGATCTTTCGTTGCCTGAAAATCCTGATTCTTTGGTGAATTTCTTCTTGAGTTATGTTGTAAGAAAAAGAAAAGCGATGATTGCGGGATTAGATTATCATATGTTAATGCTTATCTTATCTTTTTTTGTGTTTGCTAGTATCTGAAGTTTGAATGTGTGAATTCAGGCACAGAATTAGCATGGAAGATGATAAGACAGCTCGAGGAGAAGAGTAAAGGATCTTACGAGCTGAGAATCATTCTTTTCTTGCTTGAACAAGACAACAAAAAGAGTTTTTGCGAATTCTACCTTCGTGCGAGAAACATCATGATCGAGTTCTTAAGAGGGTTTGAGAGTGACTTCATTGCGTTAGACCAACTCAGCATGGCCATAGGTTAGATATTAGATATCAAGATAAATAAGAAAATTAACCTATTTCAAATGAATATTAGCTCATATTGTTTTGAATAGATCAATGGTCGGAGGTAAGCAGGAGGTTATTTGAAAGTAACTAGGACGAGATCATTAAAAAAATAGCTAAAGTCCTCACTTGCGATCAGCATGAAGAACAAACCTTCGATCCTACATACAGGTAGGACAGAAAAAGATAAACTAAAAATGATTCTTAACACACAATATTTTTACATTTTTTGCATTTATCATCACCCCTTCCTCCTTAAAATTCTCTTATCTTCCTACACTCTTTCCTAACACAGATATCTTACCTTTTTTTACTTTTCAGGACAAGTTGCGGTCGATTTTTGTAAATCTGCTTATGGATCTATTTCAAGACAATCTGCTAGAGTGTAGAAGATGAGAGAAAGTTTGCGAAGCAAAGCGGTATGCGAAGGGAATAGCGCGAAGAAAACAAGATTCCAACTTCGTTTTACAAATGGGGTAATCCCCTCTTCAAGGAAACGCATTTCGAGACGAACAAGAAGTACATGGAGCTTTTGAAAATGAGTCGGCTCTACAAGCAACAGTATCCAACGTAGACGACAAACAAAGCCTTTAATTCAGCACCACCCAAACCAAAAGCATTCATGCCGCATCTGCAAAATTCAGCCAATCAATAATCTCCTCAGTCTCCTTCACCTCCATTGGGTAACTCTTCTTAAGGTTAAGGATCAAGACTATCAGCTATTCAAGTCTCACAATTCACAACAGAGTAAATAAACAATAAGAAGAAATCACACATACAATATTCACCATTTTTGCTTCTTATTCAGTGGATAGATTCCAAATCTGAAGAACAGCATCTCCCTCAAAAAGGAAGACTCTCACCCTTCAAAAGTCATGGGCAAATCAGGTTAATCTGACATACTCAATATTTCTAATGTAAAACTGCAAACTCCTTTAAAGAAATATACTATCCAGAAAACTCATGTAGCACGAGCTGAATCTGCTGGCAAAAATGAAGTTTTAATTAGTAGTAATCGTTAATTGTTAGGAAAAGATCCTTTCAAGAAAGAATCGTAGAACACAAATATCTCTGGAAGTAAAAGTTAAATCCAGTGAATAACAAACAAATATTTGATGATATTGACATAAATTGCATTAATATTCTCTTGCTTAAAAATGTGAATACTTTTTATTTGTTTGTGTGTAATTATCTTATTCCATATTAGCATCTAAAAAGTTCATTTTGGCTTTGGAAGTGAAAGCGAAAGAATTGGGTGGGGATCTTGAAAGGTAGGACTAACTGGTTACATGATGGCTTATTAATTAATATTAAGGTGGGGGGGGAGAGAAAGATCAAACAACACAATCTCTATTTATTATTATTCGGAGACTCTTTATTTAAATAATCCAGACTTTTTGTTTATCTCTCTCCCCTCCCAACAAAAATACACTCATACTAGGTATTATTATTAAAATTATAAAAGCGCTTGGAGGATTATTTCAAAGTGATTAGCAGTGTTCTTAAGCTACACCCTGAAAGAGTATTCTGATCTCATATGGAGGAGATGCCTAAGGAGAATCTAAAAAGAATAATCACTGAACAAGAAAGTGAAGAATAAGATGAAAATCATCGAAAAAAGAAAGAAGCAAATGACAAAATCCCTTTGAAAATTGGAGCCAATGCTCCTGACAAAGATCGTAAGGATAAGAAAGCTGATGATAGTGGTAAGACTACTGAAATATTGTCTCCTCCTTTGAGTCATATTAGAAATGCAGTGATAGAGAAAACAAAGAAGCAACAGTAGTCATGCGTAAAGTTTAAAGTGCACTATGAAGCAGTCTTTGGGGAATCTCTATACATTTTGGGAAGCATATCTGCTCTTGGAAGCTGGAGGATTGAGTCTGCATTGAGAATGAATTGGACAGAGGTAAAAGAGTTGGGAATTGGGATAATGGAGAGTTTAACTAGAGGGGTGGTGAGAAATAAATAGAAAATGAATGTCATTAGTGGGTTCAACAGCTAAACTGAACTTAAATGAGTGTCTTTTAAAAAAGATAAATCATCTGAGCTGTGGGAAAGGAGAAGAATAATGTTACTCCTGGGTGGAAGGGAGGGGAGGGGGGAGAAACATTGTTGAATTTAGAATTCAATAAACAATTATCATTTTCAAAAATTAACAAATTAAATTTCGATTTTAAGATGATTTTTACCTTGATATTTAGCATATTTTTTGATATTTTTTTGAAGGGAAACTTTTGGGTGGGTAGTATCTACGAGAGTGACCTAACTGAAGAGGAGAAAGAAGCATTAGTAGAATATAAATATGGTAGAGCTGCTACTCAATCACCTTGCTAGCAATTTGTGGTATGGGAAGATGGGCAGAATAGAACATTATATCTCCCAGAAGTTAGCTAGTTGTGTGTAGGTAATAATAAACATGGATATAATTAGATAGAAACAACCCGAGAAATGATTGCTTTTTTATTTATCTTCTGGGTTATTTAATTATTGCTAGACGATGTTTGGAGCCATAGAAAGGTTGTCCTCAGGTTATTTGAAACTAAGAGCATCAACGATTTGTACGTACTTGGTGATTGCGAGGAAATAGGCACTTATGAATCGCCTCAGCGGATGGAGAAAGTTATAAGAACAAATTATGCAGATAGCAGCCAGACAGTGTTCTGGGAGAAAACGTTTTGGATTTAAGCTCGGAATCAACGAATCAAGTACGCATATGCAAAGAAAGACAAGAATTAAATGCTCATACTAGACAGGCAACCAAGGAAACTACGAATCAAAGAAAAATTCAAATAAGTAATGAGATTTTTATGGGTCTATTTTACCCAAAAACTTATGGATAACTTATGAGAAAGAAAATAAAAAAGAATTTGATTTGCAGAAAATAAACTACTTTTTGTTCCTCAAAACAAAATATATATCAGACTCCCATTGAAATCAACGATAATCATTTCTCCAGCAACTTCACGGTCACGCAGATAGACGAGAACATCTATCTAGGTAATAAAAATAATACTTCAAACATAGTCAAAGAAATCTCACATAATTACTTGAATTCTTTGTATTGATTTCCCCTAGGACCGTATCCTTAGAGTGAGGATGACATCAAAGAACTAAGTAATCGGGGTATCAAGGCTGTGTTGAATCTTCAAACTGATCGAGACATGTCTCTTCGAGGAGCGAATTACATCATGATTCTTCGATTCTACAAGTTGTACAATATCCAGCCATTTCACTTCCCAGTCATCGATATGGACGTGATTGACATGTGCTATAAATTGCAAGATGTCTCAAAGCTACTTAATTTTCTCGTCACAACACTGAATGTATCATGATGATCTTGTGATATGTTTGTTTTTAGTTTAATCATATGCTTTTTCTGCTTGTTGTTCATGCAGAAAGTGTACGTGCATTGTACAGCTGGAATGTTTAGATCGCCGTAATGTGTGATTGGATACTACACTTACTTTAAGAAAATGAATGTATCATAAGCTATTCAAAAGGTAGAATCATAGCATCCTCAGTCGAAAATCAACAAAAGTAATGAATCAGATCCATCAATATTAATAAATTAATTTTGAATTAACGGCAATTATTTGGTTTTCCTAAAAAATGGGGAGTCCTCATCATTCTCTTTCTTGTTTTTCTGAGATTATTTTGACTTATAAACAGATTATATTGAAATGGTTATGAGCAGCACTCCTGTGTAGACAAGTTGTTCATTAAGTGATATTGATACGAATGGAACGAGTAGAGAATTGAAAACTCCCTAGAGACTTTTTATGGGGCTGTCCGATTCAGAATTCGCTCAGTTTGAAGAGGATGAGAATAATGATGACGATACTGATGAAAATGACCAACCATCATAAAATTATGTAGACAGTGCTTTCATTTCAGCCCACAAATAACGCAGAGGCCCTCAAGAAGAAGGAGATAAACTCCATAGCCCTAATACTTGCTCTTGAATTTCATTAGCTTAATACCAAGATTTTCTTCGAACTTCTCTCTTGTTCTATGAATAATTAAAATCACCAACCATCAATATGTTTAGTTACATTTCTCATATTGTTTTATCTCTTTCTTATCACTTGTAGTTCTATTATTGTCATTAATAAAATTCTCAAATAAATATCATATTTTTTTGTTTTTTCTTGTTGTGTGTTGGTTTTTTGGATATTAGCTACTGAGCTCATGGATTATGTCACGATTTTTCGTTTTTATTATCTAAGATAAATTATCCATTATGATAATTTCCAAAAAAACACATACAGTTAATAAAGAACTATCTTAGCTGCTAATACCTAACAATTCGTTTTGATATTATTATCAAGAATATATCTTTCTGCTGAGTGTTTAAGCAGAAATATTGATTTCAAATTAATATGAGCAATGAATACAAGGCAGTCCTGAGAGACATTGATCGGGCACTTGAAAGGCTTCATAACTGCAGTGAAACAACTGAAAGATAGCGCACTCAAATAAGCAAACAAACTTTTGGGGTTTCCAGGGAAATTGCTATCCAAAATGAGGATTCAGAGAGATCATAAAAGAATCATTCAAGACAATAATTTCCTAACAATTGCAACAATGAAGCGATTTAGGTTCTCAAGGAAATCGAAATCTATCAGAAAACACGTAAAATTAAGCTACCAGAGAAGCCCCTTCAAAGTGATTGTCAAAAATAATAAACCATTTAGAGGAGAAATGAGTTGAGAATAGACGATGAATCATAACAATCGCTGATTCAAAAATGCCATAAACTAACGAGATAATTTAGCATAGAAACAAATGATTTCTCTGATTAGTTACAAGGATTATCTTAAGAACTAATGCTCACAAGTGAGCGAGTTAATAATATCATTGAATAAGCTAAAATTAATGTCAAACTGCAGTTTCAATGAAATAAATGATTAACAATATAAAATGGATTTTAAAAATAAAAAAGTCAATGACCAATGATGCTGTAGTTGTGTTTGCTTGAAGAATATTTATATTACTTTTGAAGGTATTTTTATTTTCACAAGCATCTTTGTCAAAAGAGAAAGAGAAGGGCATAAAATAATCAAAATGTCTGTGTTCAAGCAGTTTTTTCATTAAACAGAACAAACTGAAAGAAAGAAAAATTTAAAAGGAGAAGCACGAAAAATTAGCACATTTTAGATGTCTCATTTTATGACTTCAAATGAAATAATTGATGTAACCCAAAAATGTATGTTGGAAGCAGAACATTCAAGTGAATTTAAAGATTTGAGTTTTGTTGTTGTTGTTGGTTTACCTCTACAACAAAAGTTAACATAATCAATTTGTAAATTGAAGAGTTCCCTTTGGTTTATCTCTTTTTTGAATCATCATCTTTCTCTTTCTGCTCTAATTTCTTTCAAAAATTGAGCCAGTGATGATCATAATTAATCGAAAAATTTATCTTTTTAAATATGTTTGAAGAATATATTAATTGATAAATTTCTTAAAAAGCTAAAAAATCCCTGATATTTCCCTTCATATTTGTCTGTTAATCCCATCGCATCCTTTGGCTATCTAATTTGATTAGCTTCTATTATTCAGTCTATTCCATTAACACTTTATTTCCAGTTATGTTTCTATGATACGCAGCGTTTTTTGTCTATTTTTTCAAGTTGTCTATATACTTGAATCGAATCAAGACAAACACATTTTACGCTTATAATTATCTCTGTCTGACTCTTTAATTTGCTATTTCTCCTCTCCAATCTGCATTTCCCAGTGGAATAAATCAAACAAAAACAAAACAATACACCTTCAATTCATCTACCTGAAAAAAACAAATATTCCATGAATAAAGCATTCCAAGGTATTCTTCATGCCTCCAAGAGGTCATCCTTCCATAGATCACCTTCACCATTCACATACTCTCCTGTGTTTTAAATGGCAACTGAACCAAAGAAGAGTACACTGCGACCTAAAAAGGCATTCCTAACACTTGTAATATTCTACTTTCAATAGTTTTTAGAGTTCTTATGAGAAAAGTTCAAAATCTTAGAATAATAACAAAATATTTTAACTCATTTTGTTTTATGTTTTGGGAAATATTGTAGACAGATCGAGCTGCTGACAGAATCAAAGAGCTAATGGAGAAAAAGACCAATGAAACAGTTTAAGGATTGAAAATTGGAGTACGTAGAAGAGGATGCAGTGGACTTACTTACACAATGAATTACTGCAGCACTTTACAAGAGAGCAAACTTGATGAGGTTGTGACTGACAAAGGTAAGTAAAAAGGATTAAAACAAACACAAATCTAACTAGCAGATTCGTTTGTTGTTCGTTCATGTGATGGTACTTCAATGTTAGCCTCTAAAATCAATATTTTTCAATTTATAGAAATCCTTTTATTTCAAATAGGAATCACAATCGTTATTGAAAACAAGGCCTTAATGGCATTGGTGGGCACTGAAATGGATTGGGTAGAAGATGATCTCAGAGCTGAATTTGTTTTCAATAATCCAAACTCTAAGGTAAAAAAATCATAATTAGGATCAAAGAATATTTTTCAATCATTCTGATGCTCATCTTTGCATAAATAAAATATTTTGTTGATGTGCTTTTGGTATTATTTACAAAAGGGAACATGTGGTTGCGGTGAGAGCTTCCATATTTGACAGTATTGAGGAAACAAACACACACATATTTACTAACATACAAAAATCGTTTTACTTCTAATATCAAAGGAGGTTGTGCAATTATGCAAAAGAGAACATACAAAAAGAAGAGTTTCTTGTTGTTGATTCTACTAAGGAGAAAAGATGCAGCTATTCATTGTGAACAAGCTGATAACTAATCTAAGTCAGTAAAGAAATATGAATATACAAAAACACACACATGCACACACAACGCCATATATTTTTTTATGTTTCAGCAGCTACCTCTTGTGTCTTGAATATATCTTACTCGCTTTCCTGGAAATTTCCTAAAATTATCCTTGAAAAGTGGATTTATTATTTTCTTTGCTTGTCTTTGTTACCTAAACAATCAAAATAAAAAGAAAGCGAAAGAGAGAAAGAGTTTGGCATTATTCTTTTTGAAAAACAAATAACTTTTGAGCTTCAAGAACTGCTTCAAACGCATAAAAAAATATAACTAATTTATTAATAAAGTAAACATTTAGCAGCTAACATAAATATTTCTTCCCTCAGAGAATCTGAATTGCACAGACAGACACCCATCAAGAACTCGGATTAACTCAATTTACAAAAAATAGTCCTTGTTCTTGTATTTTGTGAGTACTCAATGTTTTAAATTCTACTTTTTACAACAAAATGAAATATCCAGATAAAATAACACTTTTTTTAAAAATAACTCATTCTTTCAATATTATTAGCTCTTCTTCATTTCAACTCATCTTTTCATACTTTTTCTGCAGTTTTCTCAGTCGATTCTTCTTCTTTTTTACTTTCTAGGACTTCACTTTCAGTCGATTAAGTTTGCTGTGACTCTGTAGTCTTAGTTGTCTCAACTTTTTCTTGGCCTTCTAATTCCTTGATTCTTCCATCTCTCAATGCAATTTACCCAAGGAACATCTTCTCACTTTCAGTTCTATACCTGAGCATAATTTTAAAAAAAATCTCAAATAAGCCTATCTAATCCAGCAGAATATGTTATTCATTTGAGTTTTTTATCTTATTTAGCTTGAAGAACAATCAAATAATCTATTTATTTACCCTTCAAAGTTGTTCGTTAAAGAAACTAATTTCTCCTATTGCAATAGGATCATCTCTCGCATTAATTTTGTTTCTTCTTCTGACACAGATCCGTCGACTTGCTTTTCCAGCACGGCAATCAACTCATCCTTGTCCTCAAGCACACTCTTCAACTCTGTAATCTCCTAATCTTTTATCTCCTTCATTGCGTTGTCCCTCTCCTTAGTTTTCTCTAAACTAGCAATCAAGTCAAGTAAAATAAGGCATTTCATTAGGTAAATCTTAAAATGATTTAGGCTTTTAATTTTTTCTTTTTTCCAGTTACATTTCAGAGGAAAATTTCTTGAAAATTGCCTTCTGCTCTTCCATGATTCTTCTGTTCTTCTAAATGTCTTGCGACATATCATCGATTAGGAAATCCTTCACAGCAAGTTCTTTCTTCAATTTCTTGATAGTCTCTGCCTCAGTTTCAGGTTAGTTTTCCGCATTTCCTTCTTGTCCTGTTTTCTCACCATCTTTATCCTTCTAACTTTATTATTTTTTCCATCAAACAAATCAAACATTTTGCTCATGTAATATCTACACAGTATCCTATTCTTTTTTCATTGTATCCTTGTGCTATCTCTATCTATCGCTTACTCTTGATAATCTGAGAGGAATTTTGTGATTGTGATTGTTTTCATTTTAAGTTCCATGCGCAATTTCTAAACTTCTTCCTCCTTTTCAAGAAGTATTTTCTAAGTCTCCAATTGAATCCTGAAATGAAAAAACATCATTCAAAATACAAATAATATAAAAACAATCAGATTAGGAGAGAGCTGTATGCTTGTTGGTTAGTATTATCTTATTTATTACTCTTGCAGTTCTTTTTTGAGTGTGAGCATGAGATATTCCTTTTCAAGATTCGCTTTCTCAAGCTGCTGTTCTAGCATCTCAACTTGTCTAGTTTGTACCTCCTCCATTGATTCAGTTTCTTAACGATATCTACAAACAAAATGCATTAGAATTGCTTTGAAATGTTTATCTCAAACCCTCAATTAAGTAGTTTCTCATACTATTCAAATAATTCTGTCATTTCTCTGAGTTCTTTCTAGCTATCGATGAACTCCAATTAAATCTTTGAATATTCTTCAAATGAAATCATCTTTCCATCATAACCCGCCTCCTCTTTATCTACTGACTCACTAACTGTCTTCGTCTCAACTTCAACTGGAACCTTTGACTCTTCACTCATTTTATTCCTCTATTATTTTTTAAAATATTTTTTAATTACTTTTCTTTCTGATATCTTTTCTTTTTTTCCTTCCTAAAAAGTATCTCTTTTCTATTATTGATTCATCTGTTCTTTTGTATTTGAAACCTCCTTTTGCGAGGGTAATCAATCTCAAATCATTCTCCCCCCTCCCAAGAAAGAACAACAACATAAATACACTTACCAAAATTTGATTCTTATTTTCTATCACAACTTTGGGATAAACATTGTTTGAATATTCTCATTCACAGCATTTCTCTTCTTGTTTGTCTCATAGAAATCTCCTGGAAGTATATCCAGCAACGAAATCAAACACTTTATCGGTAACCCCAGTTCGATTGCTCTTTTGAGATGAACCGTATGTCCAGTTCGTTCAAAAAGAAAAACAAAATTCTCCTAGAGATTTTTGAAGTTAAAGTTCTTGATTTATTTCAGATATTTGTTATTCTTAACTGCTTCCTAAAGTGCTCCATCGTTGATTGAGAAAATCTATCTCAAATAAGTGTACAAATAGATTTCATAACTGTAGAGTTATGTGTCAATAAGTGTGTCTTCAGTTCCACACGCATACATCCTAAGAATACCCTGCTGATTATGTCCAATCTCACAGAACTCACTCCAACCTTTTTAATCAAATGGTTGAGACAAAAACTTCTTAAACCAAAACATTAATGCTTCCGGTGTATCGCAAGATACTTTGACGTTCTAAAATCCAAAATAATCACCCATGCTAAGGAGTTTAAATTTCTCAAATAAGCTCTATCTGGTGTCTAAATCTTCCAGTTATTCAGGGAATTATCTTAAATGGTATAAATCGTCAAGAACATTGAAGATTCTGTACATGAAAATATGTGCTGGAGTCCAGATAATCGTTGGCCCAGCGAGGTTTATGGCTGCTTTGACTAGACTAGGATATTCGCTCTCGAAGATTCTCCAGATTAAATTCCCACCGGAGAACCCTAAAGCAACAACTGGTTGTTCTATTCTTAAGTGATAGACGATTAACCGTCTGACCATGTTAGCGATTTGTTTTAGATATCCTTGGAATGAACCTCTGTAGGTTTCTTTTTCTCCATCAAATCCAGGGATGAAGAAATTCACCCAACGACAGAATGTATCTCCAACAGAGGATTCCAAAGGCTTCCAATCTCGCCAGCTTCCAGGGAATCCATGGATTGCAATGATGATTTGATTGCTTTCGAAGAGTGCTTTATCGTCAATATTGTCGGAGTAATAGCAGTACCAATTATCACCTAGGTTGGCTTGGTAAGTTTTTTTGAGTTAAGTAGGTGAAGTTTTATTGCGCTTGAGCGAGAGGGTTATGTTAAAGTTAGATATGTTTTACTTGCTGAGTTGTTCGATCTTGTCAAACACTGGAGCATCTAAGGAGGAAAGAGAGGAGGACATAACAAAGATAATTAGTTCACATGAAACAAGAAATGAAGGCATAAACTTACTTTCAACTCTTGAAAATGATGTGTACTTGTAGGTCTCTTAGAATTTCTGCATGGCTTTCGTTTAGAGAGAGGGAGAGGGGTAAGTTAGAAAAGATACTGAATGGTAGCGTTACAACCCTGAATATTGATAAATTCGTCAACGAGAAGTTTCTCTATCAGCCCAGTATCAAAGTAAGCTAATTTGTTAAGTGGATCTGCAAGATATCAAACTAACTATCCTGTAAATGACGTAAAAAGAAGGGAGTCTTAAATTTTAATTTTTCAGTTCCCAATTCCCCAAATCATCGCACTTGGGTGTAAGTTTGTCATTTATCAATATTCTTTTTCCTTTTAAATCGATAACTGAAATAATAAGTTAGTTGTTAATTACAATTGTGATACATTTTCAATTATATGCCATTCCTAACAAGAACAAGAATAAAATATGATTCTGAGCTTGAAATAATTAATGACATAATTGAAAAAGAGAGTTTAAAATGTTAATCAAATTATTTTACATTTTAAAAAACACCACCGTTGAAGGGAGAAGCTTATTTATGAAATTGAATTAGGCTTTGCAAAATTAATGATGAAGGGACATTGTTTATTGTTACAAAATGGAGGTCGATTTAGTTTGGCGATTATCTCAACGCTTTTTTGGAAGAGCAAGAAGAAGAGTAAATTTAAGATAATCTATCTTAAGAAAATGCTAGTTTTAGTGTAAATCAACTGAAAAAATCAATTTCATTAACTGGGTGTGGATATTATTAACAACAATTTCAGCAACAAATATCAGAGATTTAATGTAAATTTCTACTCTTTTATCTAAGCTCGATTGAACAATTGATTTATTGATTTCATGAGAATGTATGTGATTAAGGACTGCAATAACAATGTGGAGTTCTTATTTTAAAAGCATTTTATGTGTGAGAATCAATCCTTGAATCTCAAATAAGTGTTTTAGGATAGCATAGTAAGGAGATTATCTCATCATAAGAAACTAATCCTAACAGTAGGATAGTCTCATTACATGATAAAACTAAGGATTTGTTTGAAGAGTTTGATAATTTGTTAATAGCCTTGAATCGATTGAAGCAATGCATTTCAGTAGAATTGCCTTTTCAGTTTCTTGCAGTCCAGAATTCAATTAATTAGCAAGATAACCATCTAGTATTAAAAATTTTTCAGATTTTTCAGATAAAGGAAGACATTTTTCAAGAGTATACCATCCCTATTCCTCTCTTTACCTCATTTGCTAGACTCAATAATTCGAATTAGAGAATATTTGGATTTTAGGCATATTTTCTAAAAGTAAGCGCCATCACAATTCAATCAAAATGTAAGATTCTAGGATATTGCAATAATTGATTTTCTTATTTGTTGATCTGATCTCTTTTTCAAGTGAGGTATTTATCTCTCTTAGTAAAATGCCCTACTTGATTTTAACAGATATATTCTCAAATTAATTTTCCTAAATTTAAAATATCAAATCTCCTCTATTATTGGCTTATCTACGTCCATCCAAAAATTCAATCAAAAATTGAGTTTCTAATCTGTAAAAAACCCCGCCTTCACCAAAAAAGGCGGGAGGAGAGAGTCAATCTCAATAAATTACCTCCAGAATTTAAAAAGATTTCAAAAATATCTTTTGAATTTTTATTTCCCAAATAAATATTATTAATATTTTATAATACCTTTTTGGAATATGAGTAAATACAAATAAAACATAATAATCCCCTTCCCTCAAGCAGCTCCAGCTGGCAATTATTATAGGCGTTCCTTTTGCGTTTTATTTACTTTTTTCTTTTGTTCTTCATATCAAAGATTACTAGTGAAAGAGACAATTTCTCTCTCTTTCCAAATATCTTTGACCAATACTTGACTCATTGTTATTACTAATTGAAAAATCTTAGCAATTTAATTGAGTGTAATAAATATTGTTCATAATGGCTTTAAAAACCAAGAAACCTATTTTCTGAATTGTTTACCATAACCAGTTTATTTGAAGTTTTAAATGAATAGCATGTTCATTAAAGTAATCTTGAATTGACCCGCTAATAAGGAGTTTTTCAATGGAATATTGTTCAAAAAAATATTGGCTATTCAGCAAATACCACACAATAATAGCTATTTTTTTCTAATCAACTGTAATCATCTGAAATAGATACAAATGAAAGATATGTGTATGACAGCTTGTATCTGTATTTGTGATGTTTTAACATTCAATCACCTAAGTAAATTTCACATTAGAAACAAATTAAATTTTTCAATGGATTGCCTCCTTACATACTTCCCTTGCATTTTTCTTATTTAATCCTCTCCTCGATCAAAAATAATATACTTTTGTCCTTTTTCTATATTAGAAGCCTTCCATATGACGTGGTTGACGAATCTAACAATTCCCTTTAGATTAACAAGAAACAGCTTACTCTAATGTATTTTCTTTTTTTCTCACAAGCTCAAGAATTATTCATACGCTGTTTTGGTCAATACTTCTCTATGAAAAAACCTGTTTTAAACATTTCCTGAAACATTCGGTCCTCAAGAGAACAGTTTCCCACTTGTATTTCTCTCTTCAGCGCTAGTTTTTAGGTAATTTAAACGAATAATTGTTAAGATTTTTAGCTTCATTTAACAGAGAAATTGTTGGGTGAAAGAGTTGATAATTTGAAAGAGAGGAAATTAGTCGAAAGACCAAAAAAGAATAAATTATCCAAAACGCAAGCGCTCATAGAAATCTTCTCTTCTTGTCTTTTTGACTACTTCGCAGATTATTACAGATAAAGCTTCTGTGGGGCCTGTTTCAATTCGACTTCTTCCAAAAAGGCAAAACTCTCTATCTTTTTTAGAAAAAAGCCCCAAAGATAACAAATTCACTCACTCATTATGGGGAAAAAATCCAATGACCAGGTTATCCTTAAGAGCTGTGGGAATCATGCGCTCTCTGTAGCTGTCTCGAAGGAGAAGTAGCTGACTAAGAGAAAACGGATTTCAGCTCATATAAGAGCTGGGAAAGATCAGAAAATCATCAGATTATCTCCAGCAGTGGCTTAGACAAAATCTCACTTGCCAGCAAGAGTCGCAGAGAATTCTGTAATAATTCAAATAACAACTTCTGCAGTGTCAACTGAGGGGAAAAAACCAAGAAAATATGGAGTTTAAGCTATTTCCTCAAGCGCAACGGCTAATACAGTGAAAGTAATCAATGGAGAATCAAGCATCTCAATGGGCATGCATTCATTTACATCACTATCCACCAATATCTCATGCTCCAACTCCCAATCAGATCATGTAACATGGGGAAAATATATGTATTTTTTTAAGAATTACTCCATGTTTAGAAAGTGCATAGAGGGAAGGGGATGATATTCTCAGAAGCTGGATATAAACTGAACATCATAGCATCCTCACCTTTTAAGAGGAGGGAGGGAATGTGGGGAGATAAAACAAAGAATCTCAGTCTACTTTTTTGTTTTTTATCTTCCCTTTAATTTAGCAATATTAAAACCAAGCGCTGAAGATATTTATGAAGCCACAAATTATCTTGATGTACAGATCATTTATTGGATGGCCTTAGATTAAACGAAAGGATTGATTTTTCATATCTTACAATTGCAGAATGTAATCCTTGCCTTTGGAGCTAAATATTTTGGGTACCAAATTACCCATAATTTGAGGAGGGTTTTTTTTCTTGTGATTTATTTCTTTAGGATATTCTCAAATTATCAAAGGTTAAAAATTGAATTCTTCTATGTTATCAGAGCTTCGTTGATCTTTTTTTCGATCACAATACCCAAATATTTGCATTACAGTTTTCAAAATATCCCCAATTTATTTGACCTTGATTTTCTCTCTATTAGAAATTTGAGCTATTTTTTATTTTTCCTCTATCAAACTATGAATTTGAATTGGTAAGATACTTTACATTCAAGCACAACTTCATCATTGAAAATCTAGCTTTTGTTATTTTTAACTCATTTCCTCTCCAAATTTTTAAATGAACTCAACAGTTAAATGAATTTATTTTTAACAGAACTCAAATACTACATCGACAATGATGACAAACTTAACCATAAACAGCAACAACAAGACCTCCACACTTAGCTAACCAACATAGACCTCTTTGTTTTCAGAGAATTTTGCATTCTAAGGTAGTATTTTCGAAGGTAAAAAAGGATAAACATAACAAAGAAGATAAAGGCTGAAGGTTTAGAATTTATTCGTGCTTCCATAAGAGAAAAGCAGAAGTATTATTACTGTCAATGGTAATAATAATTCTTCTGTCATTACGAACAATGTTCGCCTGAATTCAGCTGAAAAATCTAAAATAACTCAGGCAACAGCTAAAAAAATAACCAAAAAATAACTTCAAAAATTCATCCCAGAAGACTCCACATGGGAGATGGCTGAAATACTCTAGAATCTCCAGGAATCTATCAGTCTTTATAATTACAAGCAACCATTGTCAAATACAGCTAATTTATCTAAAAATATCATTAAAATTCAAGGTTTGGCTGCACCCTAGCAGCAACTTCACCACTTAGCACCCAAAAAACGCATCCTCCTTGTTGATAACGTTATCAAACTTGGAGTGTATTTCCGTTACCCTCGCACTGTAGTCCACAACGCTGTCGCTCTATTTGACGTATTGTTTCTGCAGACTGAGTTCTAAGTCAAAGAGAGAAGTCTCTCACTGTATGCAATAACTGCACTATTCATTGCACTCAAAAGGGAGGTAACCATTACAAATATTCAGCAATGCATTTTGACAATAATCAATCCCAACATTTAACACCTTTTAATATCATTTTTATTTTAGGATTCATCAAAGCATTCTCTCTCAAAGATTGTTGATTTCGCAAGGCAGTACACAGCTGAAGAATTTCTCAATTGTGAGCTTGCTATTCTGAATGTAAAGCGATTTATTGGAATCTTAGATAAAAACAACATTTTTATTAATACACTACTTTCTATACTTTTTCATTTAGCTGATGAAATGGCAAATCTGCCCTCCTAGTCTAGAATCAGTCAGTGGCATCATGATTGAGCTTCTTGAGAATAAGTGCTTCAAAGGATGTGGTTACATGAAGGAGAATGTAGAGTTCGAGGCTATGATGAATGTGATAATCGATCTCATCAACTTAAAAGAGAATCTAACTACTTTTGGGATGTGTTTGAAGCTCTTGGCACTTGCAGTCATCTACGTCACCGTTATCTTAACTCAGCAGTGTTTTCCTAGTGTCTATGCTACTCGTATTGAGCTAACAGAGAATATCTTTAGATTGCAGCAGCCTCCTTCGTACAATAGCACGAAATTTGCTAAAATCAACAATCTTTTCTCCCAGTTCATGCGTACATTCCTGGGACTCAACTAAATAAGTGATATTGCACTGGAAATTCAATTTGTAGCTAAATTCATCGATTTCTTCAGTGATTTATCAGTAAAAATATTTGAAATTTCAAGTAGCTTGTTTTTTCAATAATATTTTTTTGTCTTTGTGGTAACTGTAGGTTTTGGGTAGTTTCGCCGCTAAGAATCTCCGTCTTTAACATGAATATCCTAATTCCCTGCAATTTTTAACTTCCTCCAAAGAGTTCTGAAGCAAAAGATGAGTTCTATTCTAAGAATTTCTCATTTTATTTTTCCTTTTTCCATAGACTTGCTTCTTCTTAAAAAGAAACTGCCCAAAAATCCAATCACTTTTTGCATCTCGAAAAAACCTTAAATCACAAGAAACACTGATATCTATCCTCTTTCCATGCAATCTTATTGCTTAAATTTTGAACCTGAATTCTGGAGCACTCCAAAAAAATCTACCAATGATATGCGAAAGTCAAATCCTTTTCCATTTATCTTTATTTTTCCATTTTGTTTCTTTTTTTTATAGTAAACATCCTCCCCTTTATATTTTTGGAAACTTTTCAATAATTAAAAACAATTTTTGGTGGTTGCCAACAACAAATACCTTCCTTTTTTGTTATCTCAATCTATTCTTTTTTGTCCTTTGCAATTAATTTCCACAAATTAAACAATTCTAATTAATAAATTTCTCCCACAAAAACAATAATAGAAAGGTAAGGTTAGTTAGTCTACATTTTATTTATTTAAAAAAAGCAAAAAAGAACTTGGGTTTTAAGAATTATTTGAATTGTAGATCAAGAAAATATCTATGTTGAAATTCAATGCCTATTATCTTAAAGCTAGAATAAACAGAAACAATTTGACACTCATTCACATACGCATAAGCATAAGTTTAACTTTTAACTAATTAGTAAAAATGAATATGATAAATGATTGAAGGAGTTGAATTTTGTTGAGATTTATTTATTCTTTAAATCAAGCAGATTCAAGTGGATATATATACATATGAAGGATTTAAAAGGAGCAGTTATTTAAAAATTAAATTTTGGGGAAGATAAGAAAGGTTAATTAAGGGTTTAAGATAGAGAAAAATAGAAGTAGAAGAAGAGAAAAGTTAGATTTGTGGGAGAAAAAACTGATTTGCTATTTGCGATTTAAATAATCTCTGCCAGAGCTGGATTTATGCTTATTTATCGTTCTCATTCTGTGTTTTCTTCTAATTTTGTAAATATTTTGTCTTTTCAAATGACCTCATTTTTTCATTTGAAAGAGACACTTTTTCATCTTTTTCTTCAGACTTTCGTTTTCTCTTCTTTCACGAATCGACCTTTAACTCGTTGTCTGGTCTTAGCTATTTTCTTTCTCACTTCATACCTAAGCACACCCCATCTGCGAGTTTCCTTTTTTTCAAGATATTTTAGGATTTTTGTTCTTCTATGATCTCTTCTGAGTTACTTCTCTTCTAACGTCATATCCAAATCAAAGATTATATTTGGCTGATAAGGAATCTGTGTCTGAAAGCTACTCCCGTTGTTATGCAAGTTCATGCATCCTGGCAAATGAGATTAGCTATTCCCTGAGAAACTGTCTAAGGTATTCTAGAAAGATACTCCTGAACTAAGAAGAGATTAAGGGGATTTAGTGGTATCCTTGGATTTGGTGGTTTCATTATGGTTTATCTGTTGATTATATGGGTCATGAGTGTTTTTAACCATTCTCAGATCGTTTTGGAGGCTTACGTTTCTCGAGGTGCAATTTTGATTGGCTTACTCTTTGAGTAGAAGAGATGAAACTAGATTTAACGAAGCTTCAAGGAAGATATTGTTTTTATTGGAATTTTTGTTAAGCTGAGAGAATGACTTGCTTCTGATTGGCTTGGGTATCTGCAGTTAAGGGGAGGGCTTGAGTTAAGTGAGCTCTTAGTTCATAGTACAAGGCATCGTCATAGGTTATGTCTACGTCAGGAAATTGAGCAAGAAGTTAAGATCATTCAAGCTATTCTGAGAATTGTATTGGAGAAGATATTCCTGTGAGCCAATACTGCAGAAGCTAGACTATGATACAGTGCGACTACGGGTATCCATCTCCAAGAGCTCAGAGTCTAGAGAACTATTCAAGGAATGTGAATAAGTAGGAGCAATCTGAGGAAATGTATTCATGTTCGTTAGTTTAGTTTTTGTTGAATTTTATCTTGGAGTACTAAACAATCTATCTGAAAAATGGTTTAGAAGGTGTATTTAAATCCCCCCTTTTGCGTTTTGTAAGCTTGAATTATTAAGACTTATATTTTTCTAGTTGTTAATTTCGATCTGCTGTTTTTGTGGAGTTTTGTTATTGAAATTGATTATGATAAACCTTGGGAATTGGGTGAATTTTTAAACACCTTCAACAAAAGAATGATCATCTTTGGCTTGATTTACCGCTGCCCCCAGAAACAAATCGACAAACGCTCTTTCTCTGCAATGTTTTTTTGTTTAATGATCGGAAATCACCATAATATTACAAATTGTCTCCTTCATTACGTAACCCCTTCCTTAACCGACACCACCTCATGAAAATAGAGTAATTACTGGAATTAATAACACAGTTTCTCAAGCTGATCTAATAAAATTCCATCCTTCTAACCAACCTTAGGTAAGAAAAATAATACGGAATAACAATAACGCCTAAAGACGTTCTTGATTTCTACCTAGCGTAAAGGGAAATAAATATATCTATGCTTAAATATTTGATCTCTCTTAGATAAAAGAAGCAGAAATATCTGAAGATTATGAGACTAAACTGAGAGATATAAAAAATAAGAGATCCACGACAATCAATCCATCTTTCTTGTTGTAACTAATGGAGCATTTATAAAATAGATGTCCTTAAATGTAGTGCGTTTTTTTGAAAAGGTCTAGTCTAATTGCTAGATGGAACGGCTGGATAATGTGAGAAAAATTAAATAACATACCTTTCTTGGGGGTTGTTGGGGTGGGAAAAAATATATTAATTTCGCACAGAAATAGCATTCTGGTATCTAGAGGCTATGCTGTTGCTTTTTTTATTTGAATAGCAAAAGAGAATCTTTAAAAAAAAGGGGACAAGATGAAATTCTCTTGATTAGCAAACAATTTTTTAGAAAAATCCTTTGGATTATTGCAATCTAATGTTTGTGGTAAAAAGGGGGAGGGGTGCACTGAATTTAAACTATTTTTGTGCCTTTATGTAACTTCTTTTTAGGAGATAAAAAGTGTAATTATTAGTTAAATTCCCAGATGAACAAGAGTGCAAAAAATTAAGTGATGTTAATTTGTTTGTTCTGAGGCAAATGAGATCTCTTTTTGAAATGTAATTTTATAAATGTTGATAAAATCTAAACTTTTAAGTTTTGTTGGTCTAAAGCGACTAGTTTATTAGGGGAGTTCTCTTTTTATCGAATTGAAGGATAAATTGTTGGTGTAGAGAAAATGCAAGAAAGTAAAAAAATTGGCATGTTTTTATCTAGAAGAATTGCCAAAAGAGACTTTCATATCATGTTATTATTACCTCTTGAATGAACTTGAAAGTAGTAGAGAATTTTGAAAGAACTTGTAAAATAATATTCATTTTTACTTTTGGGGAATATTACTTAAGTATTTTGGAGTGGGTTTTGGTTTTCTTTATTTATAAAATTGTCGATTATTGCAAGTTCTAGTTCAGTTTATCCGAAATCACAAAGAACATCAGATGACAGCCTATGTAAGGGAAGATAATGATAGGAGAGAGTATGTTAAAAATAGTCATTTATTAAAGTCTGAGAATCTATTCTTCTTCTTTCTGTTAATAGTATGTATTGAAAAATAATGCAAATAAAATATAAAACTGCAACCTGATAAATGTTGCTTACCTCACAAAAAATACTAAAAACAATTTGATGAAAAAACAAAACAAACATATTTAGCTGAAATTTTAGTAGATAAATAAGAAAAACAATGAAAAATGTTCGCTAGCTATTTTTGTATTACAATAGAAGATAAGTTATCAATAACAATAATGATGCAATATTGTGAGTTTCAAGATATTTTTATAGATTTTGTTTTGCTAAGATGAAGCTTGATTCTGATAGAAACACGGTGAAAGATTTTGCTGGATGGAATAAAACCGCAAAAGTAAATTATTTTTGAAGGTTTGATTCTTAACAATCAAGCATTTCTACG
>Ga0302271_10000900_pt1 | contig 29387 bp, 10 predicted proteins | sample III_Bog_N1_1_FD_198767 | JGI IMG/M metagenome (GOLD analysis project Ga0302271, IMG submission 198767) | Peat permafrost microbial communities from Stordalen Mire near Abisko, Sweden - III_Bog_N1_1 | ecosystem: Environmental > Terrestrial > Soil > Wetlands > Peat | place: Sweden: Abisko... | reverse complement strand
TAGGATTAGGCTTGAGAGATTAAGAAGATTAGCTAAAGGAAATAATAAAGAATACTCTTTTCTGCCTAAAATTTAATTATTATCTAGATTTAGGGTTATTAATAATAATAATAATAATAATAATAATAATAATAAAAACAATATTATTATTGCTTTTTCTCTTAGTTTTAGGTAAGGAATATGTTGTAATAATATCTTTTGAAGATTTTCTGACCGATTTTTGCAAGACCTTTTTGGTTATTTTTTATGCTGTCCTTATTATTGGGTTCAAGCATTTATTTTCATTTTTTATTCCAAAGAATATCATAGTTAACTAAAAAAATGTTAAATTATTAGATTTCCAGAAAAACAAAACATATGATTGAGAAAATGTCTATGAAAAATTATCCAAATACAAAATATTTTTTTATGAATTTTTAGTCACACATTAACTACATACATACATAAGAATATTGGAAAATGAGAAAAAAGGTTGTGTCATAAAGAGTAATGCTAATTTTATTTTATTGTTTGATTAATTTAGTTTAGAGAAGTGAGTTAAACCCTTTGAAAATCATTGTTTAATTATCTCAATACTATTTCCAATACAACTGAATATGGTATTTTATCAATCTTTTTGCTTTGATAACTAATTATTTTAATAATCTATTACAATTGAGACCAATAGTAGAATCCCTAAGATTTAGATCTAAAGAAGTGAGAGTGACACACTTCGAAATTTCTGCTCCTAAATACTTTACACCATTCTCACCAAAATCATTATAATCGAGATTTAGCTTGATTGAAGTGAGAGTAACACACTTATAAATTCCTTTTCCTAAATACTTTACACCATTCTCATCAATATTATTCTCACTGAGATCTAGATCTAAAGAATTGAGAGTAACACACTCTGAAATTCCTTCTCCTAAATACTTTGCACCATTCTCGCCAATACTATTGTCATTGAGATTAATATTTATTGAAGTGAGATTAACACATTTTGAAATTCCTTCTCTTAAATACTTTGCACCATTCTCACCAATACTATTAGCTTGTAGATTAAGTTTTAAAGAAGCGAGAGCAACACACTTTGATATTCCTTCTCCTAAATACTTTGCACCCTTATCACCAGTACTATTACGATAGAGATTAAGATTTAAAGAAGTGAGACTAACACACTTTGAAATTCCTTCTCCTAAATCCTTTGCAGCATTCTCACCATTTTCATTCCAATTATCAGATAAATTGATTGAATCTATTAATTAATTCGGTGTTTATTGAAGTTTTTCAAACAATTTTTTTAGATTCTATCTGGCTCTTGTAGCCCTTTCAACAATTTATTCTAAAATTATCTTATTCAGCACTTGATCTTCATGAATCATTTATCACAAGCAGTATTCTAGTTATTGCTAGACGCTTTTTAATTACTTTCCTTTTTTATTAAAATTTTTTTTCGTTCAATTCTTAATTACAAATTTGAAATTTGAAATCCTTCACTGTGCTACTCTTAAACATCTCCCACAGCTTGTGCGATTAAATAAGATTAACTTGGATATTGGGTTTTATCTGCCAACGAAAATTAATATGTGGATTTTCAGATAAAATAGATTCTTAAAAAGGATGTTTTTACTTTTTCAAATAGATTTCAAGGAAAAATAAATTTTTTTTAATTACTAAAGTTTTGATTCAGACATTCATTTAACTAATTGTAATTTGATAGACACGAATTGATTTATTAAAAAATTAAGATCTTCTGTAATTAAAAATCTTAGAAGGTTTTTATGAGACAATCCACTCAATAATTTTGTTATTTTCCTTGAAATCTATTTAAAAAAGTAAAAACATGCTTTTTAAGAATCTATTTTACCTGAAAATCTACAAATTAATCTTAATTGGCAGACAAAACGCCAATACGCAAGTTAATCTTATTTAATTACACAAGCTGTGGGGATGTTTAAGAGAAACACAGTGAAGGATTAAAAATAAAAGAAATCATAAAAAAGGAAAGAATTAAATGTTTCATATAATTCAAATGGAAACTCAACAAATCTAAGAATCTATTGTTGAAAGGATTTCAATAAACACAGAGAATCTTTTAAAACTGAAGGAGAAACTACAATAAACACCTAATTAATTAATATATTCAATTAATTTAAATAAAACTTGGAATAATATTGATGAGAATGGTGAGAATGGTGCAAAGTATTTAGGAGAAGGAATTTCAAAGTGTGTTACTCTCACTTCTTTAAATTTAGATCTCAGTGAGAATCGTATTGGTGAAAATGGTGCAAAACATTTAGGAGAAGAAATTTCAAAGTGTGTTACTCTCACTTCTTTAGATCTGAATCTCAGTTATAATAGTATTGGCGAGAATGGTGTAAAATATTTAGGAGAAGGAATTTCAAAGTGTGTTACTCTCACTTCTTTAAATCTAAATCTCATTGAAAATAGTATTGGTGAGAATGGTGCAAAGTATTTAGGAGAAGCAATTTCAAAGTGTGTTACTCTTACTTCAATAGATCTGAATCTCAGTTATAATAGTATTGATGAGGCTAGTGCAAAGTATATAGGAGAAGGAGTATCAAAGTGTGTTACTCTCACTTCTTTAAATCTAGATCTCAGGGGTAATAGTATTGGTGAGAATGGTGCAAAGTATTTAGGAGGAGCATTTTAAAAGTGTGTTACTCTCACTTCTTTAGATCTAAATCTCAGGAGTAATAGTATTGGTGAGAATGGTGTAAAATGTTTAGGAGAAGGAATTTCAATGTGTGTTACTCTCACTTCTTTAAATCTAGATCTCATTGAGAATAGAATTGGTGAGAATGGTGTAAAATATTTAGGAGAAGGAATTTCAAAGTGTGTTACTCTCACTTCTTTAAATCTAAATCTCATTGAAAATAGTATTGGTGAGAATGGTGCAAAGTATTTAGGAGAAGGAATTTCGAAGTGTATCGCTCTCACTTCTTTAGATCTAAATCTATGTAGTAATAGTATTGGTGAAAATGGTGTAAAGTATTTTGGAGAAGGAATTTCAAAGTGTGTTACTCTAACTTCTTTAAATTTAGATCTCAGTGAGAATAGTATTGGTGAGCGTGGTGTAAAATATTTAGGAGAAGTAATTTCAAAGTTTGTTTATCTCACTTCTATAAATCTAAATCTCGAAGATAATAGTATTGGCGAGAATGGTGTAAAGTATTTAGGAGAAGAGATTTCAAAGTGTGTTACTCTCACTTCTTTAAATTTAAATCTCAGTGAGAATAGTATTGGTGAGAATGGTGCAAAGTATTTAAGAGAAGAAATTTCAAAGTGTGTTACTCTCACTTCTTTAGATCTGAATCTCAATTATAATAGTATTGGCGAAAATGGTGTAAAGTATTTAGGAGAAGGAATTTCAAAGTGTGTTACTCTCACTTCTTTAGATCTAAATCTCAGGAGTAATAGTATTGGTGAGAATGGTGCAAAGTATTTAGGAGAAGGAATTTCAAAGTGTGTTACTCTCACTTCTTTAAATCTAGATCTCATTGAGAATAATATTAGTACCAATGGTAATAGAATATTAAAATAATTAGTTTTCAAAGCAAAAAGATTGATCAAATATTACTATTAGTTTCTTTGGGAATAGTTTTGAGAAAATTAAACATGAATTTTCAAAGTGCTTAACTCACTTCTCGAGTGCTAATTATTAGTTGTATTATCCTTTAGGACACAACCTTTTTTTTGCAGTTCCCACCATAAAAAATGAAATCGGAGGGTTCTTTTGTATTCAATATTTTGTAGCTTATTTGTAAGTAAGAATTGATAAAAACTGCTTTGTTTTTGAATTTATTTTCATTAGATATTTCGCAATCCTATGTTTAATTTTCTGGAAATCTAATAATTTAACTTTTCTCTTAGTTAACTATGCCATTCTTTAAAATGGGATCTTCAAATAGCTAGTTTCATATTTTAAGTTCAGTATAAAATATGACCAAAATAAAGCCTTGCTAAAATAAGCGAGAAAATCTTCAAAAGAAATTATTACAATAGATGCTAAACTTTCATCAGTTTAGATAGATATTCTTGTGATAGTTAGCGAACAGTTTTAAAAATTAGAAATCGATTCTTGCGAATTAATTATTTTAATGCAAATAATAATTAATCAATTAGTTCCTATTAAACTGGACTAAAACTGTAAGAAAAAGTAATAATAATAATTATTATTATTATTTTCAGCTTTTCTCATTATTTTTTTATAGATTTCCAAAATATTTAGGCTTAACTCCATAATTTACTTAAATTCCTTCAAAACCATATATATTCCCAACAAATCCTTTATTTTTATTGTCTGTGTACTTAAAATCATTATTTAGAGTTGAAGCAACAGTGAAAAGAATATTTATCTAAACAATTACTTATTGTTAGAAATACATCAAAAAACCTTCATTCATTAAGAAAAATAATAAAACTTCTCAAGAAGACAATCTAATGTCAACCCAAAGAACACAGATTCTTGGAAAATACTCTTATTACAATATGCAAATAAAAAATGATTTACAATGTTACAAATTGATAATATACTATAATTTTCTCGCTCCTCTCAAAACAAAAAAAACTCAACACAATAGAGTCTGTGAACATTATTTGATTATGACAATGATATTTATTTCTATTCCAATGTTTTTCTCTACTAAAACCCAGTTTTTTCACCTAAATATACCTTATTTTTAGCAGATTTAAAAAATTCATCAACTTTTGTTATGTATTCTCAAAGATTTTCCATTCTAACAATGGATATATTATATCTACCACCAATTAACTTTTATTATCCTTCATATATTAATAGTTTCCCTTAGTTTTTAGAGTTTATCCGCCATGATTTCCTTGAACTGTTGCCTGTAAACACAACAATAAATCAATCAAAAATTAAAGATTATTTTGCAAATTTAATACTAACTCCCCCTTAATCCAAACAAAATCCAATAAACTTTATTCTACCAAAATGATTTGATTTCTTAAGTTCCAATTCCAAAGACTTTGAATTTCTTATTAATGCTGATTTCTTCTTCGTAATTCATTCTCATCCCTCTGTCATTGTTATACTCGTTAAAGCTTCGTTTTTTGTTTTTAGCTTCAATCCAATGCCACTTTTCTTCAGATTTCTTGGCTGCTTTTCTTGGTTTCTCGAAAAGACTAGATGAATTTTGATTCTATTTAAAACTAAAGCTGCCATCAATATTGTTGTTCATATTGAAATTGAGAGTATTATTTTCTTAGTAATGATATAAATCATAATGATTCATATCTGATTATTTCAGGAAAGAATTATTTATTTATGAACTCCCATGTTAATGTTCTTCCTAATTTGATTTGCTATTGCAGCGATATGAATTGTTTGAGGAATTGTTCTTGTTTCGATTAGACTCTACATTATTTACTCCTGGATTCTTATGAGCACATTCACTTGCAATAGTTGCTTAAAATTACTATTATTGTGATTATTATTATTTTTATTTATTTATGCTGCTTCTTAAATTATATGGAGATCGATTTAAAGCGGTTTAATGATTATTTGAGAATTAATTATGATTAATGTTTATTTCTTAAAGCTAAGACTCTTCAATGTAAAAGTCATTATGATCCGGCGAGTGATGATACTATTAATGGGAACTATATTTGCTCATTGTTGTAAAATGATAAAATATATTATTATCTTTTGGTTTCTGATGATTTTCTCTTTCTCTTCCTCTTTGTTAAACTTTCTCTTTACCTCTGTTTTCTCTGCCTCTATTGCTATTGTCTTCACTGATATTTACATTGCCTATAATATCCTCATTAGCATCATCATCATCATTGACAAGTTTTTTCTGATAGATTGCTCTTTTTCCAACTTTAATCCCTGTTTTGTTTTTCTTTTTTGCTTGCATCTCAATTGCTTTTTAGTTTCGTATTTTGTTATTCATAAGCCTTTCATTCTTTTTTAAACTCTATTTAGTTTACCCCTTTTCTGTCAGATTTAACACCGATTCCTCTTGAATCTCATGTGATTACTTTGATTGAGATATTCCTTAAATCGAATCTTCATTAAATATCTTATCAGCTTTTTTAATTTCCCTAGATTCTGCTATTTTTTCTTATTTTTCTTCGTTAAAGCATAATCTCCTACATACTTTCTTATTGTTCTATTTAGGCATGAACACTGAAAAATCTGGATCAAAGCAATCTTTTCCATCATCTTCTTCTCCTGAGTCTGGCATAGTGGAGAGATCACTCTTCTTGGGGATAGAATTCCGTTTTTACCTTAGTTAAAGTAATTCCTTTTTTCTAGAGTTACTAGGTTCTCTAAATCGTAAACCATCTAATAATGGCTATTCCAAGTCCTTCTTTTCGCATGCAGTGTCACTTGGGAATCTCAAATGAACTGGTTTTGTTGTTGAATGCTCGAAATTTCTAGGATCTGAAGTCTTGGAACGCTCAGAAAATTTATTCTTTTTTGACTCTTTCTTCGATAATTATAGCAGTTTCTTCTGCTGGTAATCTCTGGCAAAATCCTCGATGAACTTAGTGAAAGGATTTGTGGAGTAGTTTGTGAAGTGCTCGCTGCTTTGAACATGCTAAAAAAGGTGATAATTTTTGAATTAAAAATGTGCAAATCGAATTCTTTTATTGAATTACTTTATCATAAGTAGTTTCATAGGCAACTCGACACACACTACAATATGGCTATTTTGGCTGATGTGCTTGCTATTTATAAATGCCATATTAAAATGAAGAAGAAATAATTAAATGAATGAGCGATTTAAGAGTATTTGAACCCTACAAAAATTGGATGGATGGTGTTCCGCTTCTTCTCTTCAAAGTTTTGTTTATATTTCTCCTCATTCAGCAATAATTCTGGCTTTTTTCAGAAAAGTTAAAAGTCATTCAAAGAAATAAAATAAATAAACAATTTGAATTAATTTTTGAAAGCGCAAGGTTAGTGAGTAAAGTGAGATGGAAATAGTGCTAATGTAGCAGACAAAAAATATTATTTAGCTTAATAGATTTAGTGATAACCGCGCTCTTTGATTAAAATAGCTTTGAAATATTAGAAGTTCTTTCACTCGCACTCGCCTTCTCATTCTTATGAACTCAAAAAATTGCGGAGTCTTTGCATAAACCATCCGAATTTATCAGATTAAATCAAAAGATAATGTAGCTACAATGTCGTTTTGATTTTGGAAGAAAGGGAGATGCGGTTTGGAATCTGACATCAGCACAGGAAAAGTCGATAGTGTTCTTCTAAAAATAAGATAACAAAAATCTTGCAGACTATGCGGAAATATCCTGGATATTCAAGTATTTAATAAGCTTACTTGGATCCATCCGACGATTTGTGTTTCTTTGGGCACATCTTGATTTGCAGTTGATTTGGAAAAAAAGGAGATTGATCGCTTCCTCGCTACGTAAATTCAAAAGTATGGATGCATTTCTCTTCAGGATTTTTGCAGCTGCGAGAATGACGAGGGCGAGATATTTTTCCAGATGGTAAGTGTGCATGAGGGTTGGCACTTTTATGTCGATGTCGTTTTGCCTCTTCATTAGGAGGGTCCATTTATTATGAAGACAGAGGAGATAGCGAAAAATGTGTGGAAAAAAGAATGAGAAAATAGTAATTTGTGTTTTAATTTTCTTCCTCTTTTTTTCTATTAAATTAATCGATTTGTTGGCATGCTTTATAATCTTATCCTCACTGAAATATCAACCCTTTGCCCTCCACCAATGCATTCGAATCTCAATACTCAGTGATCAGAACTCTAATCATTATCGAATATTAAATTTGGAAAATGCATCTGTTTTTCAAGTAGCAATCAACATTTTATAATATTTTTGCTTATTTTGGTCTGAATAATTAATTCATTTTAATTACTTTTTCTTCTTAAATAGGCAAAACTAATATGGCCAATGTTTGAATATCTCTTTTACTTTCTTCTTCTTTTTTAGATTACATTTTATTCCAACGAAAGCTAGAGTTCAAAAATATTATCTGAATCCATTAGTGAACATGTAGGCTTTGATGAAGCTAATGCTCCAAAAGATTGTTCTCCTTTGTTACTTGATCTTGTTGTTTGTGTTATATAATTATCATTTGCCTGAAAATAACTTAATTTAATTAATCTGTTTGTTAAAAAAAACTAACCCACAAATAAAGCAAGAAACAAAAAATAAGGATACTTAGACTTTGTTCGAAAAGTTGATTCTTTTCCAAAATGGATGAAACTAGTGAGAAAAAAGAAGAGTAGCCTTCATACAATAAGCACAAGATAACAGGGCGAATTATCCTTAGTTTCACTTAAACAACTTTAGATTACATTTATGCAGTTGCAGCTAGTTTTTAGATAGAAGCAATCCGTGGGATTCTGATTATGTTTTTAGGATTTTATCCCTTGGTCAATTTTATTGCTTGGGTGTTTATCTTAGGATACTTAGATCTGAAATATAACTAAGGAGAATACCATTCTATCAAAGATTTCTTCTCGAAAAACTGGAAACGAAATATCAAAACAGCAGCATTATTTGGATTGTTTTAGCTATTCAATATCCTTCCTTTCTTCATATATCTCAAGATTTACAATGATCACAACACGATCTTCACAGAGTAAAAAAAACAGAAAGAGAGGGGTTTATCTTTTATTGTAGATTTGTAGTTTCTTTTTTTTCTTATGAGATATATGGTTTTCCTACTCTTTTTTTGAATATAACCATTGATTTTTTAAAATCTATTTATTCTTCTTACCAATTGTTTAAAGACAATTAGTTGAATTACTTGAGCTCGACAGATAAAACAAAAAGCAATTAATCGATGAAGAAAAGAGTTTCGGAACTTATAAGACTTTAAAAACGATTGATATCAATAATAACAACAATAACAATCAAGTAATTACCCTTCAAAATCTTTTTAGTGGAGTTCGAGGAGGAAGCCCCTTGTCTCATCAACGGAGTGCTTAACTTGGAACGGTTAATATGACAGAAAAGACTGAAAATATGTCTTCAAATAGTCTCAAAAAAGAAAAAGACAACTAGCAATCTTCGTCTATCAGAGGGAATAAATTCTTAAAAGTGTTCTAGCAATTAAAAGTCAGTAATTTCAAATCCCTTTAGCAGATAAATTCCCCAGATGTCCCTAATTCTACTGATTAAGGATCGTTTTCAAAATAATTAAAATCTTTACATTCCTAGAACAACATCAAGCCAGGCTTATTAGGGAATTCTGAAGCTGATGCGAGTAGCACATATGATTTCCAGAAGCGCATGGAAATGCTCCCGAGTTACAACTTTGAATTTAAACAGAATCTCAAGACTTAAATCGCTATTGAAGCGAACTGTAAATTCTCCATCTCAGCAGTGATTGAAGAATCCTATTTCTAGATGCTTTTTGAAACCGGTGAGATTATGGAAATGGTATTCAAATCCTTCCCGATGTTCGCGATCCAGTTATGCAATAATATTCTCTAAAATAATTGGATTCTGTATTGGTTTACGATCTTGTATTTCTGCATCTTGATTATTCGATTGTGCATTGTTGGCGTGATTTTCGTTAAGTTTTTGCTGCTGAATGATAAAATGGTAAAGTTTCTCGATAATATCAGATATTTTAACGATGAAATGGCTGGCGATGAATTATTTAACCAATAATAGCTTGCTGCTGCTAAAAAATAAGGCTCAAAGATGTACCCTATGCCAGAGACTCTCGAAATCAATAAACTTTCCACACTCAAGAGGATGAAGGATCTCTCAGAGTTGACAGCTAGGAGAGTTAAGAATCTAATAATATCGATTAATAATCAATAAAAAAATCAAGGAGTTATCCTGGAATCGCTGAATATATCCATATCGAAGTTTCATTCTCTGCAGAAGGTGTCGCTGAATCTGCAGCACAATAAACTTGGAAGCAAGAAGATCTCAGAGTTGGCTGTGTTTCTCATTCAAACTCTTGCTAAATGCAAAGATGTCTCTTTGTTTCTAGAGTGAGATACTTTGAATTATGATTCAAAGCAGTTTAATTGAAAGGTTTTTGCGTTTTTTAGTGGAAACGATCTAAACGAGGATGAACTGACAATGATCAAGACAAAATTTGACACAAATCTTTCTTATGAAAAATTCTACTTTTAATCGTAAGTTATTTATCATATTTTGAATTATTATGCTAAAGAGCAAGTAGGCCAATATATTTATTCTTTTATTCTTTTTTTAAGAGAGAAAATGGTAATCATTTATGACAAATCTGACACAGATTTCATTGTCCAGCTCAATACATTCTACAAGAGAATATTCTTCGAAGCGGAAGAATTTTATCTAAATGCAACAATAGAAGACATCAAGAAAGGCTCTTTTCGATCTGTCCTTTAAGCACCTGACAAAGAAGGAGGCCCTCGAAGTGCACTCATCGTTGATGCTCGCTTGAGATAACTCTACATTATTGTGCCGTAAAAATAGTCTTAAAATAAACTCAAAAGATATTAATTTTTGGTTTAAAATAATATGTCTCAAAACTAAAAAAATTCAGAGATCATGTGGCTACTGAGGATGAAGTCAGAATACTAATGAAGGTGCTCACAGAAGTCTAGATAAATTATGTTGAAATAGAGCTCAAGTAAATTAGAAAATATGTGGAAGTGTTTGAGATATTTTTTGATTCCATTGAGTTATTGAAATTTAACTTAACATGAAAATTGTTTCTAGCTTCAAGGACAAGCATTTCGCGACTAAATTATAAGATTAAGCACCTCTTCTTAAATTCAACATGGGCTTTATCCTTGCGGAGTAATGAACTTTCTTTTCCCTTAGATTCACATTATTTTGATTCATCTTTTAAAACTTCAAAGCTCTTTTAGTTTCTTCAAGAATGGGAAATTTTTCAAGATGCAGCTTTCTAATTTCGTTTCATTTGACTTCTCCATGATCATCAGCAATAAACTGTAAAAATACTTTAATAATTTAATGAAAAAATAAGATTTTGTTTGTTTGTTTGTTTTCTCTAATGTTTGTTATCTTAGTGACATGAAACCTTTGTCGATAATTGGATCAAAGGGACTTAGCATAATGATACGTAATCACATCAGACTGTTTGATTACAGTATCATAATTCCCGATAGTGTAGCGACAAACAATGGGATAATAGCGATCATCGATGCACTTCCCAATCAGTGTCAGCATCTGAAATTGAATTTACAAAACAACATGATTGGAGATTTGGCTTCGATAACTCTCTCTGGGAAATTAGCCAAAATGACGAGACTCCAAACTCTCTACTTGTGTCTCAGGTTATCAGAAAAATACAAAGATATTCTTGAATAAAAAGCAGGAACAAAAACTTTATCTTTTTCATTTTATTTTATATTTATACATCTTTAATTTGGATTTTTCTGAAGAACATTTTTGGCTATTTTGTTTGCAGAGACAACAAATACATGTCAACTACTAGCATCGACATGATATCAGATGGACTAAGCAAATTATCCAGGCTTAAAGAGTTGAATATCGACTTTGAAGAGATCGACTTAAATAATAAGGCAGCGAATAGATTCTTCTCAAAACTCAAAATCCTCTCGGGAATAGAGATACTCACACTCAATTTCAAGTAGGATTTTTCTTGAAGATTTGTAGATTTATTAAACATTCAAATAATATTTATTTAAAATAATAGAAACAACCAGATAGATCCATTGTAGTAACTTGTCGTGGATTGGAACAAAGAATTCGGAACAAGTGAGAAAATGTAAAGTAATGATAAAGGCAGCTTTAATCTAGCAAAAGCTCTGAATGAGCTAGTTAACATTAAGTTTCTCACGCTTGATATCAGCTCTAACAATATCGACTAATCAGGTGCGTCATTCATCCATAAGTCAATAGCAAGTCTGCAGTTACTTGAATTCTTCACCTACAACATTTCGTAAAAATTATCACACAGAATAAAACAAAATAACAAATCCTGTTTCTTTACGTTTTTGCTTATTATAATCATTGTCTTTTTTGCTATTAGTGAAAACTACATAAAGCGATCAGGCATAATATTACTTGGAATGAATTTGAAAAAAATCCCTGACTTGTAGCACTTGGATTTAGTTTTGGATTAAGTTAAGAAACCTAATACTAACAATAGAAGAGCGAAGAAGTTCAGAAAAGGAGAATAACGAATGCAGCTAGAAGCACTCATGAATAGCGAATAAAAACCACTTAAAGCTATTTTCAAGAAGATATCTAAATTCAACAAGAGTCTCAAGGATCTCAAGAAATACGTTTTCGAGACAATCACACCTAATGAAGAAGGTATCCTGAAACGATACGTGTAATTGAATTCCAACAAAGAAAGTTCTTCTTCTGAGAGTGCAGATGATGTTACTAAAGATATGCTTATGAAGTATCTCTCAGAACTCATGGAATCAGGTGCTAGGGCATATCAAATCACGGCTAGAAAACTATCAGCGTTTGAAGATTTCTTTTAAAAACTAGGTTCGATTAATAGCATCACACACCTTAAATTATCTCTAAAGTAAATCTATTCGGGCAAGAAAACTTAAATAATATTTTTTGGTATGGTTATTTTCATTGAAAATAGATCAAATGGTTTTGTGAATATGGACGTGAAGAAATTAGGAATTTGCTTAGAAAGTCTGAGCAATCTCAGCAGTTTATCTCTAAATCTAAGCTCAAACGTGATTAACGATGCAGGATCTACACTTTTTTTTACATCCTTGAGCAACCACTTGAAATTGCAAGACATCGACTTGAATTTTTCTTCTAATTTGATTAAATTTGATGGCGCTTATTAGATATCTCGATTAGTCTAGAGACTCTGTGATCGAGAGAAGTATGTTGAAAACTAACGTATCCAATAGCTATTGTAGTAAAAAATTGATGAGTAAGCCAAAAAGAAAGAAAATAAAAAACTTCGAAAAAAGAAAAAAAAATAACGCGAATAAAGTGACAGCGACATGAATTCAGATTCGAAGAATGATCTTGAGGATAGTAGATCCAAGAATAGGAATACTCGAGAAGATGAAGATGATGATGATGATGATTCTGAGGAAGAATCTGAAGAAATCAATAAGAATGAGAGTTTATTTGAGAGTAAAATTGATGAAACTCAAAAAACTTAAAAAACATTAGAAAATGATGAACTGATAGATTCGATCAAAATTAGTATTGATAAGAAAACTCTACCTCCAAAATTACTACGTTTCAATTTGAATATTAGGTATTTAGGGAGAAAGAAATGATTTTAATAGGATCCACAAGGACAAGTAGAAATAATTATTTTTGGTGTTTTGAATCTCTAGGAACAATACTATTGATTATCAAGGGGGCTATGCGCTCATGGAAATGTGCTGTAAACTCAAGGATAACAATATTGATACATCTCTTCTTATGGGGTAATAACAACATATAATTTATCGTAAACATATCTCTAAAATTAGTAGAAGATGTTAATCTTTTATTTTCGATTTCCTTATTCCTCTTAATAATTATCTCCTTTTATAAAATTGGAGAGAATTAGTTTTGAAATTCGTAAAATAATATTGTTTTAAACTTTTTCGATAGTAACTGCGGAATAGTAGAAAAAGACAAAGGCGAAGATGCAGCTACTAAATATGGTTTCTTTCATTTGCTCAAGAAAGAACTTGGTGCAAATTTTGAGTTTGAGTGAAGAAAATAAAAGAAAACTAGATTGCAGAAGAATCAATTGGTGCACAAGAGGAAGGCATACAAAGAGAATTTTTCGTTTTAACTAACTGTTAAATGAATTTCTTAAAGCTTTGCATATATCTTCTTGGAAAGCTATGCCCATTTTAGAAGAAAAAGAGTGTTTTTTGTAGGATTCATTTCAATAATTTTTCTCAAAATGCCCCCAAAAAAATAATTAAGTTCTTTTAACAAATAGTTCAATTTTCAAATCAAGAAAAAGGCTTCAAAATAGCAATTTTTTCTAGAAAAATGTAAAAAACAAGAATAATTTATCACTTTATGCTAAAAGACCTATCCTCATTTCCGAAAAAAATAGTAGATAACACTTACGAACCACTCATTCTAGCTTTCCTAATTAAACAGGAGAATATATACAAACGCGATTAAGTATTAGAGACTTCTTTATGATATCTTAAATTTTTCTATCCAAAAAAGGCTGAATCCTTTCAAACAATGTTATGCTTTGTCCCTTCATATTCTTTCAGGATTCATCGAAGAGTCTAAAACTTATGAATAATTTGAAATATTTTGGATAGCATTATTGCTTTAATTCTGAATCGTGATGTTGCTTTAATTGTTAAGAATCGGATTGCTGTCTTGGAAGGATAATTGATTGTGTCTAGATATGTTGTACTGTTCAAGATACAGATGATTGTCCTCGTGGTAGAAATTAATTGAAATAGAGTGATTTGGAGCTGAACGCATGCCTACAGAACCTGTTTCATTGAGGCTTCTCCTAGATTGGAACGAATGTGTCTTGAATTTCGGCGGTGAAAGATGTGTAGTTTTACTTTAATTTGGGATAGTAGAAGGTCCAGATGGGTGATGATTATTTTGATAAGTGCTGGCTGCTTGATTAAGTGATAAATCAAGTGGTTGTTTCTTGGAAGTTTGACTTTTTCTGTAGTGCTTATGTGATTAGTCAAAGTACGATTCTTTTAAATCCTACTATTAAGCTACTTCAGTGGAGATATCATATGTGTGGCTGCGAAAGAACCGACTCCGATTTTGAAATTAGTACTGCCCATCGAAGAGCTAGGTGATTTATTCTTGGTTCGTGAGAGTATTGTGTTGTATTGCTAGCGGTTATGTTGTCGGCATGGTATTCCTAGAATCTTAGAGTTTTTTGATATTTTTCTTGAGATTATTTGAGCGATCTTCTTCTTCTGGTTCTTCGTCGTATTCTTCTTCTTCCTCTCCTTAACCTAGATGGTTGATGTTCTTTTAGACCTGATCGCATTCCAGGAGATTACCATACGCAGAAGAAAATATTTTTATCTTCAACAGGAAAAAAACTAGCAAGAATTATGGAGCCATCATTGTGAGAGGGTATAAAACCAAGAAAATGAATATCTTAAACGAGATTAGAGATTTCAGAGGATCATCGGGAGATAGTGCTACGACATACAGCTAATTGTCGAATAAAATTGAAGGAGATTAAGGGATGACGCTGCCAGGAGAAGTCGACGAATCGATGCTAAAAAAACTTGCAAAGCAATGAGATCTTTGCAGATTGGAGTAATCAAACGGTGCAGAAGAGCATAACCAACTTGGTAGCTTCAATCGACTGAACGTGTATGTTTATACTTCACTATCGTAATCGTCATCGCTGTAAGTCCTGTATGTTTAGTTGAGATTCAAGAATTTATACGGCTAGATATTTGTTGAGAATAAGAAACTGTGCTTATTATCTGACACGCATGCTAATCCAAGTCTCTAAGTAGCTTAGTTATCTGTGAATGTTGTGAATAAGATGGAATACTACTCATTTCCATGCAGCGAGATGTATTTCATTCCAGTAATAGTACAATCTGAAACTAAACTGAATGTATGAGAGAACAAAGGTCCAAAAACTGCGAGATACACGCCGATTAAGATCACTAAGAGTATCATGCAAAACCAGAAAGTCACAAAGGCTAAGCCACTCAGCATGTACTCAATGTTTGCTTTGATGTAGATGAACAGAAACAGCAATGTACTGTACGCTAATCCTATGAACGCATATTTCACACCGACGGAGAACTACTCTGTGACGGTTTTCTCTAAAATGAAGCATACAGCAATAGTGAATCCTACGCAACCAGCTTGGATAGATATAAACAGCAACAGCCGCCTTCGAAGAGCCATCTAGACTCGACTATTTAACTGTTCACCTAATTTTTTTGATTGAAATCCTCAATTTGTTTCTTTGTTTGGAGGGGCTATTAATAATTTTTTAGAGGTTTTGTGAGTGTGTGTGTGCTCTTTCAAAAGGAATTCAAACAGCTATGAGGTACAAAGATCCCTCCTGCTGGAGAAACGGATTGAATTAATTATTTTTTACTATTCCCATATCATGCTTGAATTCATAGCTAACTTTCAGCTAGGTCAGCTAGGGCTTTATCTAAAATTAGAAACTAAATACTTCTCCTTATTTTGATTGATATGATTTAAATCTGACTCTCCTTAGCTAGATCAACTTTATGTGAGTTTACTTACATGATATTGCAATAATTCATGCAGAAAGGCAAAGACAAAATCGACAGCTTAACTTTTAAATCTTCAAAATGCAATATTTACTATTTGGATTAAAGATCTAAAAGACTTTTAGTTTTATGTAATCCATCAGATAATGTTAATCAAAGATTATTTCTGTATTACACCCCAAGGTTATAGATGCTTACAATTCATCTAGCACAATAAGTGAAACAAAAAATAAATTGGAAAAGAAAATAAGAAAGAGTGAATTAAATTAAATTAAGACCATCCAAACCACTAGATAAACACAAGTGCATTTATTACAAATTTAGAGATTTTTATTGATTAGTAGATTTGGTAGTTATCTTTGAAATGCTAGCAGAAATTTATTAAAAAAAAGAGTAACAATGAGGAAGTAAACAAAAAAACTTATCTTCTTGTGGAGATTATAAAGTAATTGAATCAATCTCATGGAAAACAACAATGATTATGAAAGAGGAAACAAGCAAAACAACTCCTCAAGATGAAAATGCTAAAATTAAATCGATGTTGTTTAAAATTAAGGGAGTTTTTTTAAGTTAAATTATCAAAATGCAGATAGCGCTGTCATAAAGAAGAAGAATATAGGGAGAAACACATAGGCCTAACTTCAAAAGAAATAGGAAGAGACAACAAAACAAATAATTCTTGAATTCAAAGGGAGGAGTAATCACTTGATAACAAAACAAAAAAATATCCTTTTTTCCAAAACGCTGTCATTGCGGAGGATAGAATGTTTCAATGAAATCTGCAGCTGCTTCAAAGACTATTTGACTTGGATAGACTTGCATATTATCGATTCGTTATGACAACCCGTAGTTTTCAAGTTTCTCTAAGAAGGTTAATTATTCTACTTCTCCCACAGCAGCCGCTTTGAAGAGTGAGCAAGTTAACGCTTCAATTACTTTTAGTAAGCTTTTTTCTGTGTTATCTACTTCTAACTGTTTCACGAGAATTTAAAAGATTCCTTAGGCAATGTATGCTGTAATTTATTAGTAATTTGATGTAGATTAGAGGTTGCACAGACAATTTATAGCTTCAATCTTTCTCTTTTGTGAAGATTATTAAGAAAAAAGTATTTAAACAAAGGGAGGGTGTTTTAAATCATTTTTAATTAGTTTGTTTACCTAATCACTGGTTCCTTTTGCAGCTGCGATAATCTCCTCGAAAATAGGATGTGCGATGACATATTTGATTACAGTGTTGGACACTACAAGAATATTCGAAATCGCCCAGAAAACTGCAGCAGCATTGCTGACATGCTTGATGGATGTCTTGAGAATATATTGGAGTCCATCAAGAAGTTTAAATTCCAGTAGCTGGATTAATATGGACTCCGTTGCATTTTCAAGGATATTGGAGATAACTTTGAAAGCCAGAAGTGAGAGATCCTTGTGTTCTTATGATATCAGCAATAGTTTGATAAATCTCGCTCGCACCAACCCCTGACTATCACTGGCTAGAATTATGGGTAATCGCTCTGAAGCATGCTGAGTTGTTCTACGGAAATACCAAAGAAGATGTCGAGTTGTTTCTTCATCTTGAGACATCAAGAACAGTTCATGCGCTACTTCATTGAGTTCTAGAATCTAGCAGGAATTACGAGCAAACAATAGTAAGAACAATTGTAAGAGTTAAATTGATGCGTACTTCTGATAATTGAATTGAAGGATCGGAAACTACAGTGCTGAGACACCACGTGTATGTTCCATAAATAGCTTTATTCGGTTGTGTGTAGAGTCCTATCCATTTCTTCTTGTAGATCTCAATAAGCTTCGGGATGAGATTCTATTGTTTCAGCTGATTCCTTGGAGGGGTAGCATCGCAGAAGTAATGTGTAATAATATGCAAGGCCTAGATTAACAAAAAGTCATGCAAAAACAGATTTTTAATTGATTTGGGACATAAAGAAGTATTCTAAATTGATGAAAGTTTATCAGTATTGTCTTACACTATCTATGATATTATGGTTGAGGGTGAATTCAAGGAAGTTAAGGAGGGTTTTATTGAGCATCGCTAATTGAAATATCTTGATGTTTTGCATTGGCGATCCAGCTGTAAGATTGCATATGATTTCAAGCACTAAATTGACAGAGTTGAGCACTTTGTCGAACTATTCAGAGAGTAGCTCCCCGAGAATATCAACAATTCCGCTCTGAATGATCTTCGGGATTTTGAGACCTAAGGGCTTATGAACATCTTAGATGAAATGGAAGAGACTCATGAGTAGTTCCTCGATAGCATCGAAATCTTATTTTCCAATGCCTTCCATGAGGTTACAGTACACAACTTGCAGTTCTTCCTCATAGTTCTGATTCAAAATAAATCAAATAAGATTAGAGGAAATCAATCAGCATGATAAATTAAGAGATTTTTCAATCATTTTGTTGGATTTAGATTTGGTACCAATTAAATTCATATAATGAAATATAAGCATAAAATTGTAATTCTACTGCTTCTTCTAGGGAGAAATATTTGTTTCTGTGCTTCTTTTTGTATGCATCCTTAGCAACAATATTGCTACTAGTGTTGTTGTCAGCTGATTCTAAATCGTTTCTGCCTTCTGTGTTATAAAAACAATTCCCCTATTCCTCTTAATGTTAGAGATGACGAGTATCATTGATACTGCTTATTTTCATTCTTCTTGAAGTGATTTCTTCATTTAATTTCTTCTTTCTGATCTCAACTCTGAACTTCTCTTTCTTGTATTGAACTGCTATCCTAAGCTACTCGTCATCGAAATTCCTACCTTATCTTTCATTAGGGCAGTAATAATCACCTGAATTCATTTAATTATCCTAACAATAGAGTTGCTGCTCTTCTTTCTATTCCTGTTATTGATACGCACCTGAGCTCTCTGGAAACTAATGATTGAAATAAAGATGTCCTTCGCTAGCACTCATAATAACAAACAATCAGAATGTAGCAAATGTATCTGGCGCAAAAAACAAAAAGAATATATTTTGAGATTCCCCCGCCTGTTCTAATAATCATTTTTTGATTTGGTATAAATATTGATTTACACAAGCCAATCAATTTGATTATCTTTTTCTCCCTATCTTTTGTTTTCAGCTAACTATCAAAAGAAAGATTCGAAACAGGCAACGTAGCAGGCAAGACAATTTTGGAAAATACAATTGGAACAAGTCAAAAAATAGCCTTCATTTGTTTGGAAGCATTTTGTCCTTGGAGATTTAGAGTTTGTTGTGGTTTCTAACTGCGCTTAAATAAGGAAAGATTCTTTGTAAAACAAATATTTTTCAAAAGATCTTTTGTTGTCTTTTTTCAAATTGTGCTAAGCAGAACATGCAATCACAATCAAACTCATTTTCAATTTTCATGATCCTTAAAGAACAACTTCTGTTCTAGCTAAGCGTTTTTTTTCAAAGTTTTAGCAAAAGCTGTCCAATTATTATGGCAACTATCATATTTCATTTCTCTTTTATTATATTGTTGTTATCAAATCATTCTTTCTCTGCTGACTCGACTAATATATCTTGCTCATCTGATCGGCTTAAGTTAATTCTTTGGTCTAGCAGCATGTACAGATTAGCTGATACTCGAATTCTAGAAATCATCAGCATATATTTCACTAACACTTTCTTCATTTATTTTGGAAGTACTCACTTCATAATGAACTGATTTTCTTCTCTCAGGTACAACTACTAATGATCCAGCTCTCTTAGGGATACTCATGCTTTAATAATTCAAAGATGAGTTCATGCTCTCAAAATCTTCCTCATACTTCAAGTCAACCCAAAATAATCCAATCAGAAAACACAGCAAACACATTAATTGTAATATAATTTTAAATATTATCAAAATAAATGCTCTTTTAAACTTAAAAACCATGTAATTTTTGAAAATTGATGTTGTTTACATTCTCACTTTGATTAGCAATTGAAGAATTGATTTTCTATTTAGGAGTTTTCCCAGTGAATCTCTAGCTGGATTGCTAGTGGATGCTGCTTGCTTCGAAATCATCATCATATTATTACTATGAATCATCTTCGATAGATTGATCTACTTGTTGGTTTTTCTTCTATTTCTCCTAATGCTACTACTAACTTTTGTCTGATATTTTACTAGCATATCTCGGGCTAACGGGGCTATTCTCATTGATAATATTAGATTTCCCTGCTGAGGGGTCTTAATATATTGATTCAATTCTCCTTATTTCAATATTCTCCTTCTTTTTCGTTGTCATTACTTCATCTTATTATTATATATTTTTATAATTCTAGGAATTCTCCAGAGAACCTAGTTTCTGTGTGACTGTCTTTGTCCAATAACTCACAGGTCGCTGCACTATCGATAGACTCATGTCCAACCAGCCAACACCTTTCAAAAAATAATCAACAAAAATAAGAAAAATAAAAACATCTAATGAATTAAAAAAAGTTTACAATCTCCTTGGAAGCTATCGAGTTAGAAGGTATTACGTCTGAACCTCTCTAGATCACCTGCAATAACTGTCTGCGCATCGTTGTAGAAAGCACTTAGTTTGAGATGCTATCTTCCAACGAGTTTCGGTTTAGTCCCTTCAGGGTCAAAGTCCTTTAATTAAACAACTAACTCAGACGAACGAAGGTACTCCATCATATCAACTTATCGTGCATTCAAAAGAACAGATTTCCCTTTGTTAAATTAGTGACCAGTGTTATTGCTGTTTTTGTTCTGATTATCCTCTCCATCTTGTAAGCTTTTAGCAGCATCAGCTATGGCTATTTCTTCTCTTTTTCTAGCTCTAAGAACACCTTCTTTAGTAATGCAACTTTCTTATTTGATGCTAGTATTCCCCATGATATGCAAATATGGAAAATCAGCAAATTTGATTCTTATTCCAGGTTTGAGAATCGTCAAATGGTTATCTTAGAATGCATGTCTCGTTAGATTCACTCGATGGACAATTACTTTGAATGAAAACACTGCCATCTATTCCATTTCAGCTTTCCGCTTCGTGCTAGTCTGATTCTTCAAGGAAACATGCTATTACTGCAATTACTACTTCTTCTGCATTATCTTGAGGCTGTGGTCATTTAACGATGATTGAGTGCTGCGTTTGAGACTGCTTGCCTCATTACTAGCTTGCTTCTTCATCATTTTTCAGCCTTCCACCAAAAATGATCTTTTCTCTTCAGCTAATAATCTTGTTTTGTTAATAATTATGCAATCTAGTTTGCTAATTTTCAATGAATTAAGATAATATCGTTTGTATGTTGTTTCAAAAAATGAATGAATAAATCACAAGATTTTTTCTTCCTTTATTTTTTTACATTTTTTTGAAATATCCCTCCCTAAATAAGCTATTTTCAATTTATATTAGCCAACTCCTTTATATTTTACAAACTGTTCCATTTGTTTTTCTTTACCTTCTAATTTATTTTAATGAGATCCTTCGTTCCATTTCGTTCTCTCTTTCTCTCCAGTGGACCATCTTGTTTCATAAAAATAATAAAATATTTCACTTTGATTTTTTATGCGTGTGTTCCTATTCATTGATCAATTTGACATTTATAAAAGAATTTATGATTCCCAGATAAGTAAACTACGATCTCTCTTATCTGTTCAACTTTATCTCCTCCATCTGAAGGCATGCAAACATACATCTAAAACATAGAGAATTCAATAAACAACCAAAAATATTTTAACCATTTCTGAAAAGCAGTTAACTGATCATTTTGTGAAAATTCATCTTTTTGAACTTATAATGTCTATTTACCCCCTTTCATTTCTCTAAGAATTTAGACAATCCAAATATCCAATGAATTATGTGGTGAATGAGCCAACTGGATTTCGATATGTAAAACACAAGCAAATTGTAAATAAACTATTAATCTCATAAAAAAAACTCAAGAATCAATTAAAGAAGCAGAAAAATATCATGAAAATAGCTGCTACTTTGCTGCTTCTGTTAGCAATTTATGTATCAATTGTTATCGCCAGTGCAACTGCAGGATAATCGTCACTAGCCACAAACATAGAAAATCACTAATGTGAATAATACCAATGCTCATCTCTTTTTGAATCAGCTACATCTTCTGAGTTGCTCGCATTGAAAGACAGCTATATTAAATGCGTAGATTCCAATTGTGATGAAGGATCTGCTAGTTCTTGTCTATTGGAATGCTTAACACCAAGTTCATTGCTAGAAACTACTTTTGTTTAGAGAGTTATGAATTGCTTCAATAGGAACTGTATGATTTCCAACTAAGGCTTTGGAATCAGTAATCCTTCATCTTCTTCTTATTCAGCTGCACCAACATCAAATGACTGCAACTAATATCAGTATCTCTACTGCTTCGACTACATCGATGTAAGCTAACAAAATAATTATATTTGGGTTTTTTTGTTAATCAAACAATACCATCAAGGAATTACCTCAAAAATACCCTATTTTCATGTTAAATTTCATTTTTCTTTATTGCTGTTTGCTGATAATTATTTTTAATGCTATTTTTGTTGTAAATCTCAACAGGATGCTATGGACTATTGTGATGTAAGAATCAAACCACACGCATTCATTATTGTTTCAAAAGAGAATGTTTCTTTTAGCTCTAAATGCATGAAAATTGTCCTTCTTGTTTATTATTATTATTATTATTTTTGATTGTTATTACGTTTGCTTACTAGGTTTACAAATGTCCTTTGAAGTGCATCCAAGCTAATATCTTGACTCAATGTATTCCTTGCACTTACTTGATCCCAAACATCTGCTGATGAGCATATTCTTATTAATATCATGTTTATGTTGTTATGTCCCATCCATCACAGCAATGCATAGAAACCTGTTTTAAGTTAATCAAAAGAGAAATGAAATCAAATAAATATGTCAAGCAAGTTTATGAACAAAAATGAACATTTCTCTCTCTCTTTCTCTCTTGCATTTATGATTTGATTATCTTCTTTCCAGCTATTCTTGGAGGGATATCCTTGCAATTCAAAAAGCAGTAACTCCTGAAACCTCGATTAATTGAATCTTTCTCTCTCTCTTTTTTCTTAAATAAAAACCCATTCGAAATGAGACCAGCATAGTATTATGTGTAAGTTCCGATGAGTTCAAATTCTATCTAAACATAGTAGCAGCGACCGCAGCAGTAGGTTAGGTACCAACAAGAAGAAGAAGACGATCCAAGACATTTCAATAGACCTGTGCGTATTAACTATGAACAATGCATGGAATGCGGACTCAATAAGGAAAAAAATAACATGTAAATCAAACATTTACACTTTAGACCATCTTAAATCTCTTATGGATTGTGGTTATTTTAATAAAAAACAGCTGTTTGTCGACAAAATGCGATTACTTCTAACTCGTTTGTCCATTTTGCCATCCACATCACCACAAAATCGACATCAAACTCACATATTAGTATCAAGATCTCGATTTATTCCTCTAGGACATCGTCAGGATGACTCAAGGTAAGACTGCCTTCGCCAAGCAAGAACTCAGTTAAGGAGATCTGCATAAGGTCATCGATCAGAGAATCAACCAACTTGATTTAGTTGCTGCGTAAATCGAGCAAGTAAGCTAAGCAGATAATTGAAAAAGAGAAATGATTTTCACTTTTGTCAATTTATGAATCTGTTTTTCTCTCTTGAATCCCAGTTGAAGAGCGTGTTGATGCTGAAAAAGCAGACCCTTTCTAACGTATTTAGCGATTACGATGTCGTCTACAAGGAGTTACAAGAGCTCTACAAAATTGGCTACAACAAGAGTCTCACAAAGACACTTGAGTTACTCAAGGAGAAATTACTGTTCAAGAAAGGCAGCAACAGTAAGCAGTGGGAACTCGGATGGCGAAACGAAGAGAGCATATTTGAGAACTATTTCCGTCCTATCCAAGAACAAAAAGGTAGTGTACTTTAAGGTGTTACTTAGAATTCGCTTGTTGGTGGATAATAATAAAAGCAGCAGAATAGAAAACCTTCCGTGATCTAAGAAGTAGATGAAGATCAAGATTCGTTGAGCTCTTCTTCAGGTGGAAGAGCGAAGATTGAGCTGCAGAGATTCAGAGATCCATTGAATAATGCTATTGAGAAAATTGAGATTGCAGTCAGCTAAATGCAGAAAATTGCAGGAGAACTTGTAAAAATAGCATAAACTAAAAATGGAAATACTAAAAGGGATATTATGCTGATATAAGTTTAGTAATTGGCTTGTAAAATAAATTTGTTATGCAGCTATAGTCTCAGCAGTACAAGGTTTTAGTTGAGAATCAATCCACAGCCCAGATGGTCAATGTAAGCAAATGGAGGAAAGAGGAAATACACAACTAACTTTTTCGTGAAACACAAAATAAAATATTGCAATCCATATGCCTTCTTCTAACTTGAATTGGTATTTCCTATATGATGGTTAAACCCAGCAAGAGAAGGAGAGATGTGTACAAGAGTGCAATAAGGTCCTCAAGCAGTCATAGATACACTTCTAAGTAAGATTAGAAAAATGGTGAAATGCTGTTATTCTCCCCTTTCAGTTGTTTTTTCAAGGGAAATATATGCTTTTGTTAAAACAGTGGGAGGACTTCGTAAGATACAAGAGAAAAGAAAAAGAGAGTCGATTTCGATTTATGATTAATATTTGATTTCATCTGAATTCCAGGAACAAATGGTAATCATAACAATACAAATACAGAAATGTTTCATACAATCTTTTCTTTTGGTGATAATCGGCCTAACATAACTTTACCTTTTGCAATTATATCTCTAGAAAACCCCGAGCATGTCAGTAAGTACAAATACACCAGAAAAAGGATATTATTCTCTAATAATTTCAATCTTTTATCTTGCTATTTATCCCTTGATTCCAATAGCCAGTAATCAACAAAATATTGATAGATTTATATGAAATTGTTAATTCCCATTGTTTCTTTCCTTGCAGTCAGTAAGACACATCACAGACAAGACTATTCTATTTTAGAGTCTCTGACTAATTTCTTTGCTTTGTTGTACTTGCAACACTTCAGTCGGTAAGATTAATGAATCAAAAACAATAACAATAAAACAGCTTTTTCATTCTCTCATTTATTCATAAAAAGAAAATTTAGATAAATTTTAATGTATTTTCACTCTAAATTGACCTTAAAATCTCATTTTTTTTCCTACTTAGATCGTAAGAATCATAGATAATTTCAGTTTGCTAATCACACAGGTGATGATGTTTAAATTGATTTGATTAGGTCGTATGCTTTTTCTTCAAGAATATTCTGTGCTTAGTTAGAGCAGATCACACTTGTTTGATTCATTTTTTCACCCTAACATTATTCTTCTCATGGATTCAGGCAGTAACAGACCACGATTTTTGTATTTTAAGTCGATTGTGTAGTTAAAAGTTGAATAAATAACTGCTTAGAATTAACTGAATTGTATTATTTTCTGCAGAAGGTAAATATTGATCTTAGAATGATTCTTCGTTGCAAGTTCTCCTCCTTTAACTCTTCATCTTTTATGCATCTACTATCTCCAACAGTTCGTAAGCTCCTTTTCTTTTTCTCCTTTGTAAATCTGCTCCTTCATTTCTTTCAATCCTAACCATATGATATGTTTGTAGAATATTCTATTCCTCATTTGCTAATGTGCATTTTTATTGTTGGAAATAATAGTGTGTAAGATATCTCAAATAAACACAAAATCAAGCTTATTATAAATGACATTCAGTTAATTTACCTTGCAAACACAACAATCTTACTGTTCTAGGCTGTAAGCGAACAACAACAGGAGAAATTTTATCTTATTCATCTCCTCTTCCTCTACACCCACAGATTGTAAAGCTATTCAATCTGTCTATTTGCGCAAAATATGACAAAATAACTTGAATAATGTTTTTTGTTGTTCTGCTGGAATGCTTTCTCAGTTCGTAAGGCTTAACTTTCGAGGAAATATTTTTTTCATTCACAAGAGCACCTAACTCATAATTAATCTCACATATTATCTGATTAACGAATAAATAATATTATCTCTCTACGAACCATTCTTCTCTCCTTAAATGCAACGCTCACTTTCTCTCTCTCTCTAGTTGGTAATCACATAACTGGCCATAAAAATGGATTTTTACACTCAAACATTTCAAGTAACTTACTTATTATGATATTTCCTTTTATCTAGACGGTATGCACATTGATCTCGATTCGATTATTCCTCTTTTTGTCCTTGATCTCATCTCATATGATGTTCTTTTCTCTTCAAAACAACATAGAGAGTAATAAAATGAATTTAGTTAAGGAATAAATTAGTTCTTACAAAAAAAAATATTTGTCTTCTTTTTATTTACTTTGTATCCTTTTCATTTTCTCACCATCTTTTTACTTAATTTTAACCATTACAGCCGTACAGCGAAGACGAAGTACTATTTCTCCTTTAAGAATAAAATTTATGCTTCATTCTGAATTCAATTAAGAGAGAGATTTTCTAATATCTTATGAATAACAGGGAGTAAGCAATCAAGCAAATATGACTCAAGAAATTAAGTTATCATTGCATATCCATATGATGATATTGACTCAAACAGGAAGAGGTAATATCGACATTCAAATATGCATATTTACTCCTTCTTTGATTGTTTATCAATCTCAAGAGCTTAATCTTAAATTCATTTTTGCTATTAGATTGTAAGGCAGCTTTTTAAGAGTGAGAAAGTCATTTTTATCATCGAAATTGTTTGAATTCTCCAAGCCAAAACCGGTAAGAACAATGTATGTCAAAATATGTGAGTGTGTGTGTGTGTCTCTTGCCATTATTTTTGCAACTACTTCTGTCTGCCATATTCCCCTCCAATAATCTCTCTCTCTCTCTTTCTTTCTTTGAAGAACTTGGAGAAGATGTTCGAGGTGTTTTTGAAGGCAAAAGACTCCATAAAGAAGCTAGAGTAATTCGACAGCAAGAACTACATCTATGCTAATGTATAGAGGAGGTAATGATTCAGCAAAAGCGAAGGAGAACAAGTGAAGCAGAAAAGGAAGAACAATATGGTATCTTGTTTGTATAGTCTGTTTATGTTGTATGGGATATTAAAACCAATCAGTATGTTGCTTGTAAGTACATGTGTTTGTATTTTATCATTTTTATCTTTATGTTGCTACAACAATCATTTACAATTTACAATAACACCAACAGCTGCTTGTTTGATCTTTTATTAGATTTTTTACTATCATTCTTTCAAAGATTGTTATCAGAGGAAAATTAGAATATTTCGGTTATTCTCCCACCAAAATCAAAAAGTTAAAGTCTTCTGAAAATAATCTATGGACATACACACAAGATAGACATCATTATTCACATTACGTATTCAACTTCTAGCCACTTTAATCTCAAAAAATTGATTTATTATTGCCTTATTCTAATTCTTATGGCTTCATTTATTACTTTTTTGATTTAGTTTCCTTTCTTACGATTTAATTTTACTTACCCTGTTGATTTATTCTTCAGAACTGAATGCAAAGATATGTGAACCCATCATAATGAAAGAAATGCTTGTAGAAGTACATTAGTGGCATATTGAAATCACACGTTATTCCATTGCATATCACTCTTAATCCCTTGTACTTGGGCTAAACTACCGCAAACGAATTCTCTGAACATTTGAGTATCTTCGGAAAATACTTACAAAGCAAATCACCTAATGATTCCTTCCCCGTTAAAATAGTCTCCTGGAACTAAACTCTTCCAGGATAATCTCGAATGTAGATCCTAATTGGTAATTTCACAAGATGGTTATTATTGAGTTGAGTCTTATGGCTGAAAATCACATCCAGAATGGGGAAAAAACTATCATAATCAGATTGAATCAATGCAGACAGGAACTATTCTTATTCTGGGAGACTGACTTAAGTCAAGACAAATGCACTGTTGTTTCTGATGAGCAGAGACTCTTTTATACTGAATTTAAATGCAGATTAGGCGATTTCATAGAGATCTTTGGATTTATCGATAGGGAGTATTTCGCTGTTTGTAGGTTGTCGTCCATAGTGAAGTGTAAGCGAAATAGGATAAAATGGTAAGGGTGATGAAGATACAGGTTATCCCTCGCTTTCATTGCTAAACGACACATCGCCGATTGAAGAAGATGAGCTAGGTTAAAGATCGTTGTGCTAAGAAACAGCAGAGTCATCGTCTCGATAGAAGAGATCGAAAATTAAACCAAAAGGGAGATTCCATGGAATAAGATTATTTCCCCATTCTAGCCAGATATCATGCTCGTCACGGGGGATTGGTGCTGATTTCTAGAAATATGCATGGATTTCCTTGAAATAGAAAATAGGATGCATAACTCTCCTAAAGAATGTGTACAATGGGAGAGGCGGAGCATCGCTAGCCATGAATAGATTATTTAAAACGATTTTCACAGGAATCTTGCTATTCCAGATTAACTCTCTGATTTCTCGTTAGTCGATATCAAATTGATCGAGATATTGTTGAGTTGTTTGCTGTTGTTAGACTTGCTGTTAAGCTGATGTTACTTGTTGCTGTTCTGTGTTCATGTTGTACTTGAAAAGGGGGGATTTATGAAGAATTAAAAAAGTTTGTTTTTTGTTGTTGTTTCTGTTCTCTTTTTTTTCTTTCTCCAAAATCACAAAAGCAATACAAAAATATATCAAACATTCATTTCAAGATTAGTTGGTTAAAATGATTGAACAGAATTGGTTTCTATTTGCTAAGATAAATCCTGCTGAGTCAAGAACTTTCAACCAAAAATTAAAAAGAAAAATATGAATTGCAATAGGTTTATGCTAATAAGACTAAAGATAGTTAAAAGATAAGTAACACATCCATTTATTCACTGAATCGTAATGTTATCATTTGGCAGCATCTCAGGAAAACCTTTAGAATTTATCATTTTCATAAAAGTTAGATTTCTGTACAAAGATTATTTGATTAGCAGATTATTTTAATATCAGTTTACATTATATTATTCTAAAGTCATTAGAACCTATCTCAAAGGAGAAGATAACCATTTCATTTTTATTTTACTTGAAATAACCTGCTTTTCTTACTACAATCAATGCTTTTTAATGTTACTTTCTGCTATTTTTACAACTTTTTCATATTTTCTTGAAGGAAATCATCGAAAGTTGCTTTTCAGACGTGAGAGTAGCTAGGATCTTTCCAGGGATTCATCTTCCTATCACAATCGTCTAAACAATTATTGCATCTTTCTTTGCAAGGATACCAAAAGAACGCTAAGCAATCACGAGTAGCTCTACAAATCA
>Ga0302271_10000899_pt1 | contig 29398 bp, 14 predicted proteins | sample III_Bog_N1_1_FD_198767 | JGI IMG/M metagenome (GOLD analysis project Ga0302271, IMG submission 198767) | Peat permafrost microbial communities from Stordalen Mire near Abisko, Sweden - III_Bog_N1_1 | ecosystem: Environmental > Terrestrial > Soil > Wetlands > Peat | place: Sweden: Abisko... | reverse complement strand
AGAGAGAGAGAGGAATAATATTGAAAAGAGTGAGAGATAGAGAGAGAGAGAAAATCGATATTTGATTACAGCAAGATCTAGGCAGTGAAACACACCTAAAAATTCGATCATTTTCTCCGAATAATATGCTCCTATTGTCTAAGAAACTCCTGTATTTTCATCGAGTTACTTATCAAAGATCATCAGAGTTTACTTTGAGAAGTCAAACTTCTGTAATATCTTCTATTTTTTGTTTTCAATGAATATCTTTCTCTGTTCTTTAAACTCGTTGCTAGCAAGGCTGAGAGCCTTAAAAAACTAAAGTTCAAGCAAACACTACTCTTAATATTTGAGAAAATGTGGAACGCGCTAGATGATAGTTGCATCTTAAAGGGACTGCAATCTATCTACTAAAGGAGAGAAATCAAAAAGTTATTGCAAACTATTCGAGACATTCAGTTTCACAAGATGAATCTTAGGCATCCACTCTACAGACTCGATTCGCTTGTAGTCATTAACCAATGATCGTTGATGTCTCTGAAATTCAAATTCTTCCTGCTCACCGTACAGCAGCATGTCAAGGTCGATGTAGAGATCGTGAGGTAGGAGAAATCGATTGTAGAGGCTTAAATGACGAGGTACCACAATTACTCGTCTATCTTTCTCCTTGTATAATTGAACTGATTCCGTACAATTTTTTTTTTGAGCTACTCCTTTAATAGCATCTATTGTACCGAATTAAACAACTTTATACTCTTCTTCTTCAATTATCTTGTGCTTAAACCCCTTTGCTCTTTTTTTCTCTGCCATTTCCACAATTTTCTTAGAGATTTTCTGATTTTCTTTTTAATTTAATTATGTTTGTATTTCTTGTTTTTTCACTGATTAGCTTTGGATAATTTATAAGATTAAATCTTGATTAATTAGGAAAGAATCCCCTTCTCAATTTGTGCTTTTTTCTACAAAACAAAAGCAATAACCAAATGGAACGTGTGTGGATGTTTAATTAGAACAGTAAAAGACAATATTCCCCTGCAATAAGCCTTTTTCTACTCGTGTTAGAAATTCTAAGCAACTTAAACTCAACATCAGTAACTGTAAATCTAAAAATCATTTATAAAATAATTCAGTATTTTCGTTGAATTCCCATAGATAATTTAAAGTAATTTTGAGTAATTTCATATCTATTGTGGATGTTCTTCTACTTTATTAACAAAGAAGATTAGTTTATTTAATGATTAATGGAGAGTTTGAATCATTTAACAAAGTATTTCTTTCAAAAATACCCCTATTTACACAAAAATAATAAAGTTTGCAATTGATTTCATTCAGCCGAAGCCAGATAAATTAAACAAAAGAGATCTTCTGTGCGACTTGCAGAATTCTTTGAATAATTTCTAAACTAAAAAATAATATCAAATAATTAATCAATCAATCTAATATATCTTCAACCCCTATTAGAGCTAAAAAGTATGAATAAATCTTTCCGCAATATTCCATAGCTGATGGCTGTCTTCTTGTGCTTGTCATTTAGCTTCGCGATAGAACTCAACGTTAGCAATTAGAGCTAACATTGTTTTTTTCTAGATTTAAAAAAAGACTAAACTACTCTCATTTAATATGAAATTATTGGATATAAACCTGAAGAGTTCATCATGAAAGTAGATCTTAATCAAAAAGAGTATTTTCTCTAAAAACCTATCTATTTTCTAGGTTTATGAAGCTGAGGATCCAAGACAGGTACCTATTCATTCTATCGGAGCAGTTAAGAGAGCTAGTTATGAGTTGAAGGCTACTCAGCCGAAAGAATATAAAGTCTGTTTCTAATCTCTCGATAACTCAGGGAAGATTCTCCAATTCGATTTCAAGAATATCTAAAATGGCAATGAGGAATATGCGGATAACAGTAAGACACAAACCTAAAAGATATTTGCCTATTTTTGGCATTAAGCTTTTTTGAAAATATTGAAAAAATCACAGCATTTTCAAGCAGAATACAATAAGAAAATTGAAATTTTTTGCTTATTTGTTTTTTGTGTGAATAGAAATTCTGCAGCACACTTACAATGATTCTTAGTAGGCATATTATACCATGAATGATATTTACACAAATCTACGACATTCTCTCATGAAAACAGAAATGCAAACATCTAGTAACAATTAATTTTTATTTGAATTTTCAGTTTATTAAAACTTTGTTTGATCTGAATGTCTTTCTCTTTTTTATTTTTTTGGTAATAGTCTTAGAATCCACAGAATATAAAGTCAAATGGTGCAGTATTATAAAAATGTTGCTGATGATATTTATTACAGGCATCTAAATCGTCTTTCTGACAGGTCTCTTTAAAGATTACAGTCCAATAGGTGTCTGAATCTTCAAAAAAGGACTACTTGTTTTGTTTAATTCCAGCATATTTTATGCAGCCAAATTACAAAATTATTAGACAATTTCATTTACTCAAAAGAAAAGAAAAACTGTGAGTTTAATTTTTAGCCTATGAGATCAGTAAGAAAGAATAATAATTATTTGACTTAACTAGATCGATCGATGGATTATCGGGATGCTGAAGTCACTTATTTTTCTATTCTCAAAAAAAAGACAGAAACAAAAAAAAGGGGAGTTTTTAATTTATTCTATCAGAAGAAATAAATACAAAATAAGAAGAAGAAAAGAAAAATATCAAAAAGAGCTTTATTCAGTGAAAAGAGGGAGGAGAACTAGAGAGAGAGAGTGTGTGTAGAGTTTCTAAACCAGTTTAAGTTTTCAACAAAAAAAAGAAGTATTTTAGTATTATTTGGTCATTTAAATTGACGATGGAAATATGCTTGCCTTCTCTTGATTCGTCTGATGGTTCTGAGCGTAATATATTACAACTTCAAAGAGAATTTCTCTTAAGTAAAATGGTAATAGTAACAATATATTGTTTATTTAGTATCAACATCTCCTTAGTAGCCACTCTACCAATAACCACGAGCTTCAAACACGTCTTCTGATATTTTTTTCTTAGAAGTAAATGACATTGGAAATAAAAATATGAATTTTTATTTTTTATTCATTGCATTAAAAGAATAGTACTGTACTAATTGATGGAGGCTAACCGCTCATGATTTCTTCTTAATAGACTGCATAATAATAAGATTCACAAAGTGCAAATTCTATTGAAATTAACATGAATCTTGTGCCACGTAAAAAAGATAAAATTATTGATAATTCACTTGATAAATCTCACAATTAAAACGATTTTAACTTAAAATATTTGTTTAACAGATTCATTATTAGCCGAAATTCAGGTAGAACTTCATATTTTTACTCCTTTAAACGACAGACTCAAGTTTAAACGAAATTAATTGTTTCTTCTTTGCAGCGACTAGAAAATTCTGTTTGGGATTGGCAAAGTAATCAGTTTTTCTGCAAATAAAATGGCACTCCAAGGGATATTTATAAGATGCATTGCCTCAAGATGAAGATTGGTAAGACATCTAAATCATGCTCGATATGCTGTCTCAGGTTTGAAACAGGTAGTTTTTAGTTAGTTTAGTTGCATTTTGGCTCAAATATTTTACTATTTTTTATATATTATTTAGGCGACATTGTGAATTAATTACCTTGCAAGCACATGTTCCACATATCTTGCATTCGTCCTTGGCTAAAGTAGAGTACAAAATGCCCTAACTGTAGGTTGGACCTTACTAATTTTCATTAATAGGTTCAAGCTAATTCAAAACAAAAAACAACTTAAAATTCAAATTGAATTCTTATTCTTTCTTTTAGAGAAATATCTTACAAAAGGACTACTTTCTAATAGAATTGTAGCCTTAGTTCAACTTCTTAATTTAAAAAAAAAACGTAATAAAAAAAAGAACACTAATATATTTTGTTGCATTTTGCATCTTCTTAATATATCACAGACATTCTATTCATTTTTCAAAAATAAATGAAATTCAACTTAGAAAATTTTTAAAAATAATTTTGAAGGGTTTTTTTAATGGTTTTTTAGAGTTAAAATTACATAAATAATGGGTTTATGTGTTTAATCTGACTAATGAACGAGCTCATTTGCTTGCTCTAAAGACTTTATACTTATCGAAATGGAGTTCAATATCATCCACAAATTTAGCAAACGGTTTCTCCATGTTGAAACAGCTGTCATTCTTAATAGAGTATTCCGCTAATCCTTTCCATAATTTCGAATATTTCAGCTGTTTTAGGTCACCCACTGCGATTACAGCAAGACGAGCTCTACTAAAACTGACATTCATTCTGCGACGATCATTCAAGAATCCAATTGTTTTCTTTGGATTTTTCACACCATTTTACAACCCTGCTCGAACAGTCGAAAAGATAATAATATCTTTCTCTCGTCCTTGGAATCCATCGACAGTATGGACTTCAACTCCACATTTTTCAGTTTGATCGAATTATTTTATTTAACGTTTAATCTCTTTGACTTATCTTGAATAAGCTGTGATGATACCTAACTTATTCAAATCAAAGTTTGGGAAAGTGGTTTTCAATTTGTTATAGATCTCTACAATTGCAGCTGCTTCTTCAATGTTTTTATATGAAGCCCCTTCGAAAATTTCATTTCCCTTTGAAAAATGAAAAATAATTTCAAAAGTGTCATTTTATCAATGAATAAAAAATAAAAAGGTATTTGGTTACTTCAACATTAAGGAATACAAGTGGCCTGAACAGACGTAGCTAATATAAATCAGGTTTACCAATGAACTCTAATATTTTTTCTGCATCAGAGATTTTGCCATCATAAAAGGTATCTGAAATGAATTTGCTGATCAGTGGATTCATTCTGTATTGTTGCTGTATATTAAAAGTAAAATTAGCCAACATAATTTATTCAATATTTGAAATAAAATATCTAATGGAAAGTTGGGTTATTTCTGTTAGAAATAATCATTACATCTAGCATATGGACAGTGACTTTGCATTTCTCAAATCTTTCAAACAAACTCTGATGATAGTTAAACTTTTCACATTTTTTTGAGAATATTGTTGCTGGTAATTGGTTATGATCACCAATAAGGATCAGACGAGAGCAATTGTATTACAATGGGATTAATGTACTAATCTCTGTAGACTGCGCTGCCTCATCGACGACAACAGTATCAAAGACAAAGTTTGATGAAGCCAGAAGCATCGATCCTGTTGAACTGAGTGTACCACAGATAATCTTGGCATCTTTAAGAATTTTTCGTCTGACTTCCCCAGATTCTTCAGCTCTTTTGTTGAGTTCTCCTAATTTTTATTTGACTAAATACTCAAGAGATACATCTTCTAGTTCTTTATCGAAGTTTTCTCCGATACGTACGATAATAGAAGAAGGATTGTAAACATTTCCATTTTTATCCAGCAGTCCCTTGTGATGAAAGAAAAATTAAAAATAATTAAGTAATATTGGTGTTTTCTGAAGGGGAAATTATCATTTTAAATTATTCCATAAATATTATCATTTTTTGATTACTTCTTTTTTCAATTTTCTGACTATTTCATCGATAGCGGAGTTTGAAGGACCACAAATCAAGATTTTATCAGGTGGAGCATGCTCTTCTTAAGCTCTCAAGATAGGAACAATGTTGTCAGTCTACTCAGCTGTGATGTACTTTTTCATTTTGTGAAAATTCGAGAAATCATCTTTTAAATGATCGAATGTAGAATCTCTCCAATCGACATAGTTTTCTATCATCCATGGCATTGCTCTTTGAAGAAAAAAAGAAAACAAAAAATGATTGTTGGTTTGCTCATATTCTCCTCTTCTTGACTATCGATAATTTTACTTTTCAAGATGAAACTCTCCACAAGCTTCTATGATCTTGGTTTTTTAGCTTGCTGTTTCTTTTTTTCCACCCTTAGACTTCGCTTGTTCTTTATTAAACGAATTGATCAAGACTGACACTGTTCCCACAACAGTTCTAGTCTTTCCTGTCCCTGGGGGTCCTTGAATCAGTGTTACTCCTTATTTCTTAAGAGTTGCAGAGATAGCTTCGATTTAAGATCGATTGTAAATCTCCTTGAGACGATTTTCTAGCTATTCTGGTATAGCAAATTTTTCTGTAACCGTGGTAATTAATTTCTCTGGATTAAGAAGATAATCCTTAATTTTAAGCTCATTGAAGTTGTGCAACGCCTTAAGGAGAAAGCAATAAAAAACAACAATGTTATAATCAAATATAATTAAGAAACAATAAATTCAAAACTTTTTGGCAATTGTGTATTAGAATAAATCATGAGAACTACTAATCTGAATGATAATGTGTTAATTACTTCATATTCTCTCTGGATAGTAACGATACTACAGAATTTTTATACAAACCAATTTCTCCAGATATTTTCGTCATCTGAACTAAACACCTTTGCAAGATGTTTATTTCTTTCATCTGTTCCGTTCTCGTCAAACACTACTTTTATAGTTACTGTATCGCCTTCAGAACGATCAACAACACCTAGCATATGATCCCCTGATATCCCATTTGTTGGCTAGTTTCATCAAATTTTACAATCAATATATGTGTGTATTTTAGAAATTATCCAAGAATAAATTATCTCTCTTATTACATCTGAAAATGACATAACAAGGAAGTCAAATGTTGCATAGCGAGTCTCTGAAGCGACAGTCTTTTCCAAGACAAACTTCCTGAAAAATAACTCAGAATCAGTCTACAGCTTCACGACTGATGAACTGATAATCTTCATTTGATCAGGAGGTTTTGACTATTATATTAGTGAAAAATAAATCAAATAAATTCCATTTTATTTGCAGATTTCACCATTCATAAAAGAACAGAATTGCAAATCTGCATCCCTAACAATGTATTATTTTATCTTGTTATTATCCATTTAATATCCAAATAATTCATCTATCTAATTATGTTTACCTCCGCAACTTATGCTTTTTAGATCTACGCCTTAGCTTCTGTAAACAAATGCGCCTCAAATGTTTTAATGTAATCCTCCGCATCATTGAAAGATGATGGAATAGTTGCAAGGTTAGTGAACCCCATTTTATCAGCTGCAGCTTTGACTTCATTAATAAGTTATTTATTATCTTCTAACTCCTCAGGAACAATATTAGCAGCATCATTATTTTGATTCTCAACATCACCTTCAACGTTGAGATTAATGTTTTCAATCGCTTCATCGAAATTCAAATTATAGTCTCTCGAACACAGATAATAGTGTAATCCATCGAGTATTCTATTTTCCTTTTTACGGTTATATTCCTCGTCCATTTTGTATCAGCTTTAACACACGAAAAAGATATTTAGATTACTTATTCAATAATTTATTCCTTTAATTTCAATCTCACAAAATAATTTCAAGTGTCTACCCAAATTGCATAGATCTCATGTGCTTGCTATTTGTTATGATTACGATTTGATCTCTTATCAATCTTAAACAAGATTTCTGTTTATTTATGATTTTTATAAATTTGTTTTACGATCCCCCTCTCTTCTAAGAACTACTTTCTTTTTCAAGACAATCAAAGTTGAGAAGAAAAAAACAAACAAACTTAATGAAAACAATTCTTCAAAAGAATCAATCTTAGGCATCTCTTATCGATATCGATGGGCACTTTTCTTCATAAGGAGAATCAACAAAAGTTTTTGATGTTCCTAGTACTAAAGCTGGATCGCTGTTTGAGTCTTAAACAGATTCAGGCATACCAACTGCAAGATTTTCTACAGGATCATTACCTCATTTAAGATCAGACGTTTTATCACCAAAAGAAGGTTCAAACGCAAGAAATATGAAGATCAGAAGTGTTTTCTTTTAATCAGAGAAAGGTTCTTCTAATTTTATTCATCCCTAAAAGACTAGCTTAGCATCTATTCCTGCTCATGTCTCGTCTATGAAAAATCTATCAGACATTCCAGAGAATATTACAACTAAAAAGAGACCAATTGTCCCAAAGAAATCATTGAGATTAGATAATTAAGAGAACTATTCTGAAAAAGAGTCCAAATAGCAAGATTATTAAGATATGCAGTTGTAATTTTAGTAATAACAGCAGCAATTTAACTCAAAAAACAGAAAATTAACAAACTTTCAAACAAATAAAACAGCAGATCTGACTGAGCAACCACTTATTTCAACTAACATTCTCGATGCTAAATATCAAATCTAGCACCAGCGAACACGCATGTACACCTCCCATCCATTATCAACCAAATCAAAAGCATTATCTCCTCAACAACGTTTAATTCAATTTCTGTATTCGAGTTAACCAATCCCAAAACCATAAAATCCTTCCTAAAAATAAATTTCATCAGCAAATCCAAAAATTACTGCAAAGGAGTAAAAGAAAGCATAATTTGATGAAGAAGTTCAATATTTAGAGAAGATGATCGATGAAGCTGTCACTAATTCCATTCCCAAAAGGAAGAACCCCTTCGAAAGTAGAGGAAATCTCTTTAAATGCTTCTAGTCTCTTATTAACTTTAATGTCCTAAACGATGAATATGATAAATTTTAAATGTATTAAAAATCTAGTCCACTTGTTCTTTTGGAGGCAAGGAATCTTTTAAAGTCTGTTCCTGTTTTCTCAGAAACAGGAAGTGGGTTAATTCTAATCTAAACATTTGCTGGGTGCTTCATTATTCCAGTTCTCGATAATAATTTACTTGAAGATAGATGCTACATGCATCCTGTTGGGCTGAAATTTCTCGTAAAAAATATGAAAGAAAGCCTATAATATGAATTACAAGGTCTAGAATTAAAAGATGCTGAGATGGACGCAATTTGCAGAGAAATTGTACTGAAACACTGCTACTTTGCGCAGTAGTTCTCCTCTGAAAAGTTAGATTTTAAATAAAGTTACAATAATTGGGTGCTATTCAAGAAGCCCTTGGATTAGCTCAAAGATGCCAGCAGAAATTTTTATGATTACATTCTCAATATCCATCTAGGGTACAATCAAATTTAAACACCTGAAATGCTGTTCGCTGCGCTGGGAAGGCATAAATACATGCCTCCAATCACTCATCTACTCAAGGAGAGTATTTCTAAATGTTCGATTTCTGATCGAAGAAACATTCTTAAAAATATTGTCTGCTAAGGCTGCATTTTTCAATTCAAGGGGTTTAAAACTCGCATGTAAAGATAGATCGAAAGTGAGTTTAAAGAACTCGGACTGTCTCCTTCTATTAGAATCCTCCAACCAAGTTAAACACTTGAATGAAGAGGGTATTTTTAAAATGTCCATAAAAATGATGTGTTTATTAAACTCAGTCAGTTTATTTAGCTGGCTTAAAAGTATGTATTGTTTCTGTTTCTATTATATTTTTTATCCATATTTTTCAAATGAAAAGCAGCCAACATTCCTAATATCTTTTTCTAAGTTATTCGATGATCCTCTTGTTTGAAAAGAAAAAAACAAAAAACTTATCAAAATATTGAAATTATTTCAAGAGGCAACTCTACAAAGATATTATCATTAAACCAAAACAGAAGAGTTACATAAATGGAAGCGAGTTATGCTCAAAAGGTAGATGGCGCACTACATAACATGCGCGTACCTTTCCGTCACTATCCGCGATGCCCAAAGTGTCCACTCTCAAAGGATATGAGTCTCATGTGAGAAAACAAAATAGAATTTACAAATACCAACATTAATCTTTTAAAAATCAAAAATCAAAGATAATCAATCAACTTTCGCCCTATTTTTATCATCCTTACAGCTGCTTAAACCAAGATTGTGGAGAAGATGATTTCTTCCAGTTGATCTGCCCTTACTGCCACAGGGAGGAACATCAACATCACGATCTTAAAGTCGAAGATGATTTAGATTTGGTTCTGTAGATAATTGAAGATCACACAAGAAACCGACTCATTAATAAATAAGTTTCGGATCAAGATATTGAGTTCATCGATGTCTTGTTGGATTCCCAAAAGAGCTTGAATAGGCTGCTAAACAAGATCCAGCAAGTGAAATTTATCCTAGACGACACTTTAGCAGGATACCGAAGCAGGATGAGAAACTTTGAAAATGTTATCAGGAACATAAACAACGCTCAGATGTCTTCATCGCAAGCCATCATCAACGACCAACTCAAACAAATCAAGTAACAAATCGTTTATAATGTTAACCCATCAGATATCGATATTGAATGGCGATTCGAACGGAATTACAATACGTAACAAAAAATGAGACGAGAAGGATTCGGAAAACATTGCTTCAATGCACTGGAGTCATGCTAAAAGACACTCAACAATCTCGTAAGCAAATAGATGCTCTGACAAATGACAAACAGATGGGTTGTTATTCAAAAATGATTTTAAATTGAAATAAAGCAAGGTTTTTTAAAAAATTACTCATTATTTTTTTAAAATGTATTCTTCGCACAAAAGTTCATCAACTTCAAGGATATCGCCAAACCTATCCTAGAAAAGAGACTACTTCAGAAGGTCTGTCTTGAAGGGTGCAACGAGAGACTTGCATCAATGGACATGCCTTGGAAAGTAAGTTTTTAGGACAGATAGATCTAAGCAGGTATTATAGAGTGATTGGTTGCTTTTGAAAATTCAGTGGGAGAAATATGTAAGGATTGAATCATACAGCAAGCAAAGATTGAGAGTTTCGAAAGCATCTTCATTTTTCTATTATTTGCTTTCATCCAGGAAGACATCGTAAGAAAAATCACTTTATAAATGATTCTACATTTCCAATAATTGTTATATTAATGGTTTATTTATTTTCTTTTTTCTCAGGAAGTAAAATCAAAACCACAAGAAGAGTGCCATTATTCACTGATCTAATTGCATATTCTTCTTTCACTAGATTGTAAAGAAGAAGAATTATAAAAATACTAAAATTAAGGAATTTAAATCAATTATTCAGCTCTTTTATTTTACTTTTTGTTTGAAATGCCAACAGCAAGTAAAGAATTTTCAGCCATCCTTTTTGGAATCACTTCAAATGATTGACTGATTTTCCAAACTGCTTCGTGTGATAGAAAGTAAAAAATCAACTTTGAGTTTGACTATCTGTTTGACATACAAATATTTGTACCTTAGATCGTAAGAGAAGCATGAATGATTGGGAACAAATGATTGGCAGATTTGTTGGTTACTTTGTCTTTGATCAGAATGCAGTAAGAATAGATTAAGCTAAATTACCTTGGAGTAGATTATTCTAAAGTATTCAAACTAACTTGATTTGTATCTATGCAGTTCGTAAGGAAGACAATAATAATCTAGTTTTGAAAACATCCTTATTGATATTGCGGTATTGTTTTGTTTCTATGAACACACCAAAGCAAGTAAGTCTTACAGCTTAAAAAAAAAAATGTTCTTGTCTTCTCTTCTAACAATAATTTAATCTTTTTTGTGTTTCCTAATAGAATGTAAGACGTCAGAGTTATGAGATATTAACAGAGCGATCCTTCAATTCAAACGAAATCTTGTTTTATTTTTCAAAGGGAGTAAGAAAAGATTTACATTAGACTAATAGATTTGATGATAAGTATTATTTTTTTTGTAATTACCCAGCGAGTAAGCTAGAAAAAAGACACACACACACACAGAGAATTGGATTGAGATTTTTACAATATCTTTGTGATTCTTACTTCCTTTGCTTCAAAGAACGTATCAAAAACAGCAGAAATAAAAAATTATTAGTCTTCTCTCAAGCCTAAATGATCGTTTCATATTTTTAATTGTTTTTCTAAAAAAAGTACGTAAGCTTAAAAGTTTCTCTGATAAGCTGTGATTGGTTGAAAACACTAATTCTTTGAATTATTTGATCATATCATACAAAAGAGAGTAAGACTTTTGGATGGTTTTTTTGCTCACATTGAATCCCTAACCACCCTAATCTATCTTAAACAGCAAGTACTACTCTTATTAATTGTTGTATTTTCAAACATTGATACTTTTTTTGATTCTAGTGCGTAAGGATATATCTTCGTTGATCGTTGATCATTGATCGCTTTTCCTGAACCCTCCTTATTTTAGATTGTAAAAATGATTTTTAATTTATCAAATTATTATCTTTTTTTGATTCCTTAATATTTTCATAAAACAGCAACTGGTAACTCCTTTTGAGGTCAATTATCATTCTCTCATCTTGCCAACATTTCTCAGAGCGTAACTCTATTTTTGCTTTAAGAGCTCATTCAATTCCTTCATTGATTTTAACTTTTTTTGCCCATAGAATGTACAACATTATAATTAAAAAATACAAAGTCCTCTAAACTTCATCTTTTTAGAAAGTAAGATTTAGATCAATAAAGACTCTGACGACTTGACTACTAATATCTTGATTCCTTACTTCTCTTAATGTAGCTTGTAAGACACTTAACTAGTTATTATCAACAATTGATTAATTATGTTCGTGTAAAAACAGGACGTAAGCATTTAAACTAAATAAGCTTGTCATCTCTAATTACGATCAACTAATACCTAAAAGGAAGTAAAGCTACTCAAATTGTTCAATTATATCTTGATTAATAACCACTATTAATATCAAAAAGGTCAACGTTTATTCGTTCGCTGGATCAGCTTCGGGACAGAAAGAATCGCAAAAGAAGGAGATCGAAGTGAGATTTGATTATAAGATTTTATTTTAATCATAGTCATGTAAATCTAACAATTTTAGGACGTAAGATATCTTTAAAATTTGAATTCTCTTAGTGTGCTTCATCTCTTTCACTGACATCTTCTTCTACACTTAAAAAGCTTGTAAAATAAATATTTTTGAAAAACTCTCAAAACACTTCCTATTTCTTCTCATTTAGGATATCTTTTTCAAAATATTTGTTTTTTCTTTGTTTTCACAGATGGTAACGAATTCTTAGATGTGAGATAAAGTTAATTCTTTTATATAAATATCTTGTTTCTCCATTGAAGAAAGTATGACCAATTACATTTAACTACCTTCCTTGCTTCTTCGAAATCTCGAACAATCTTGAACATAATTACCTCTGAAATATTCTTTTGAATAAGAAAGTAAAATCAAGAAATACTTATCACTTGCTAAATTCTATTCGTGACATATTTCCGCTGCAATCATTGATGAGCTAACCGTTTTTTATTGCAGTGGGTAAGATTATGAGTGAACTTTCTTAGCCTTTTCAAAAAGAAAAATGGGATATTCTCTTTATCCTTAGGAAGTAACAATTTTTATCATATTTAGACCATTTCATGCTTTTCCAACAACTTTCATTTTCTTTTAAGAAATCGAGCGAGTTATTGCAGTACTTCTACGCACAGAGGGCGAATATAGAATCAACAAGAGACATGATAGATACTCAAGAAGACTCAAGAGCATGATGAAAGTTACAAATATCAAATATTTGTGTATGTTTTTAGTATTGTTTTTGTATGGGAATCAATAACACGTGGGAAGGATATATGTGATATGCATGTCTGTAATTATGTGTTGTATGGATTTATCTGTTCTCCTTCTGTAAGGAAAATCTTTCTTAAAATATAATATAAAAATATATGCCTTTTTTGGATTGGAATTATTCGTACTAGAATTCGATTCTGCATAAAATAAAAAATGATTTCGATTCTGCTAAATATTAAAATGATTTAGATTCTGCTGAAAATAATGATTCCAGTCAGGGAAATAAACATCCAAAAAAGAAAATAATAAGGAGGTTCTAAAAAAGGCTAGTACTATTATCTTACTCATTGTCTATTTTTAATCTGATTATCTTGGATTTTCATTCATTTAAACAAAATGGAACAATTCATAAAGTAACAAGGTTTTGGCTTTGAAAAATGACACTAAATACCATATCAATTTCAAGAAAAAATGATTTTGAATTCCTGAATGGCGTAATTCATAATCCATTTGGTGGCTAAAATAAACAGAATGATTTCATATGAGTTTTTATTACTTTGAGTGTGAAATAAAAATTGAAGTCAGATAAGCCGAAAAGCTTGAGAAACAATAATAAACAAAACAAATAAAGTTATTAAAAAAAATCCAAATAGCAAAGCTAGATTGGCACGAAAACAATTGAAAGATAGTTTATTTGCTCAAGAAGGCTGCTTTTAAAAGGAAAAAAATGAAGAGAAGGAGGAGATCGGAGAATCTCACAATCCTTGTGATTTCTCTAATTCTCTCAACTGCGCTTGGTTAGAATAAATCCACAGTACCAATAATTCATTTGAATGAATTTGAGGAATTTACGATCAAAGAAGAAAAAGGTGGGAAAGCTTACCATTATTCTTAGCTTCAAGAACTCGAAAAAGGATTAGATTTAGTCGTACAACTCAACAATCAGTCAATCGAAGGAGATCCTGATCTGATGGTGTACTTAGACATTGATGCAAAACCAACTATTAAAGATAAGCCATACTGCTCTTCAGATCTAATAGGTTATGATGTTTGCATCGTTAACGCGAAAGATATCAAAGAAAGCCAAAAGATCCTTGTGGAAGTCGTCTGCGATTCGCCTTGCAGATATTCACTTAATCTAATCTATAAAAAGAGAATCGACTACAGTCTTTCCCAAGAAAGTAAGCTAAAAAATTCTTTTAATCATCCTCTTTATCAGCTGTTAGACTTCTTTTCGCTTACTAATTTTTAATTAATTTGCTACCAAAAATTTGGAAAAAATAAGAAGAAAAAAGGCATTTATCTTACATTTCATTTTTTAATGAGATTTTTCAAATAATTGGGATTAATTATAAATTTCCCCCTCCTTTTCCTACTTAGGTAAAGACATCAAATCCCTTGACATCGTCTTCAAAGAAGATGAGATTAGAGAAATTCTCATAACCAATTCCACTTTCAAGAAAGATTCCAAAGTGCATATCCAAGCTGTATTTCAGAATTCGTTTGGTTTCAATTACACCGAAATATCAGGATTCAAAATGTTCGCTAATTCCGGCAAAGATGCACCAGACAACATTAATCATTCTAAGTTCGTAAGCATGTGGGTCAGCGAAAATACTATTTGTATTCCTCTCGGAAGTGATGATCTAGATTCAAAATATTACTCTGTAGTCATTAAAGCACCCAAAAATGCCATCATTAGCTTTACAGCTGAACGATATGAAAGTGAACGTCCATTTTATCTTGAAGATCAAAAGGTTAACGGAGTTTTAAAAGAAAAAGAGTCAATGATCTTCATTCTTGATTTAGAAGATGTCATGGCACAAGAAAGATAGCTTCTATTTGAAGGTGTTGGGAAATCCCAGAAATTCATCGCTAACTTCATGTTTAATCTGATTCCTTACATGGGAAATCCAGATCTCTATGTTCATTATGGAAAAAAAAAACCTACCTCACTGTTGGACTATTAATGGAAATCAAAAGAGACTCTAAACTAAGATCTTCTCCTGATTAACGCTGAAGAGCTGAACAAAATAGGATACTCTTCTGAAAATCTCTTTTACATCAATATTATTGCCGAAGAAACCACCAGTTTCGAGCTCAGAGTGTAAATAAGATAAAATCATTAAAATAACTGGAAATCTTCATATTTTGTTGTTTATTTATATGTTAGGGATGTTTATTCGAAGAACAGCTTCTCAGAAGTATCTCTACAACAAGGGCAACCCGTGAGTGGGTTCGTAGGAAAAAACTAAATCATGAACTACGAGCTTCGAGTTGAAGGCAATTTAAATCGTGAGATTGAGATCATTCTCACGTCTCTGCAAGGAAACACTGATTTATTCGTTGCAAAAGGTGAATATTTCTCCAATACCTAACCTATTACTTCAGACTAGATCCAGGATTTCTATGAAAATGGACCTTCAAAAAATAATACTTTTATTGGCTACAGTGTCAATAAACAAGGTGTTGATATCGTCAAAATCCAATACAACACTAGTGACTGCCAAAATAACAGATATGATGTTGATTAGCCAACTGTGGGCATTCCTGAATATTTCTACTGCTCCTAGACATTCAAAATTGCTGTGATCGGTAATTCAATTGATTTAGTTAATTGATTGCATCAAAAATACATAAAAAATTTTTAAATATTTTCTCTCAGGCAAGGATGCTTTAAACACTTACACAATCAAGGCTATATCTAAAGATCCTGACACTCTTATTACGATGAGAGAGGGCGATACACAATATCTCTTCATGGAGCAGCATTAAAATCGTTATTTCGTATTTAAACCACACGAACTTGATGAAATCGAGAGCATCAGTTTCTAGCTTTAATTCGCTAATGGATTCGCTCTTGTTGCAGCTGATAGGAATTTCACAAAGCTTAAATTATTCCAAGAAGAGAAAAATTATGTAATTTGAATTTACAAGAAAAATGCATCCAACAAAATTAAGACTTACTTTAACTTTTCTTTTTTACCTTTTTTAGAGCACAAGCCATTCGGAGCATTAAGTTTCATACAAGCCTTCAGATGTGGATAGAAATAAGAGTTTAGTTGATTATGAGTACTACGTGCGTGTTCAATCCTTCGAGAAAACACAAGGTAGTTTAGTAACAGTCATCAAAAGAAAAGGCGAACAAGAAATAAGCTATGAAGTACTTATCTTAGATTCCCCTACTATTTTGAAAATACAGCCTCGTAAGAGTGGATATTTCTCATTCTTCCCATCGTATTATAGCTCCACAACGATTGTAGCGAAAGGGAACGAAGCAATTAAAATGTATATTGGATCTAAAAAATATATACCTTCTACTAAGAAGAACAACCTTTTCGATGCCGACACAAATTTATCTTCCACTGATCGTGTCAAGAGAATTCACTTCGAAGGGAAAGAAGTGGATTAAGAGAAGGATAATTATTACGGAACCATTGAAAATGTAATTTTTTTTGTTTTTTTGATGATTATTTTGGAACAATTTCACATTTAACAGTTGTCAGATAGAGAGATCAAAGTCGAACTCCGATACTAAACTGATGAAATCTACATAAACTTCAATGAGAGCATAGAAGACGTTGTGTTCGGCAAATCCAAGAGAAAATACTTATTTAACATCTATTCCGATTTGAAAGATGAGCTAGCCTATGCGTATGTGCTTGCTAGCGGATTTGTGCTGGAATAAAAAATCTAAGGAGGTTTCTACATAAATAATGTGTTGGTAGAGGAATTCAAGGAAAGCTAAGCTTTTAAGATCCTTGAATTAGGGCCTTCATTATATAAAGAGCATTGCAGTTTCCTCTTTAGTACAGATAATTATTGGTAGCAGTGCTAGCTTTCCATAGAAGTTTATTCTGAGCGAGAGGAACGATTAATAGTATCCATAAACATCCCTTCTAAACCGAATTACCTTCACTATGAAGGATCTACATTGTCTTAGATCCCTTTACGCGGAGAGGTCCGTAAATTCGTGTATTTCGTCTTTGACCTTGCAGAGATTATTCTCAACGTTCAAAGTTTCAGCTATAATATTTAAGTTCTCGGAAAGATCCACACTTCAGATCGATATTATAATCAAAGTGGCAACGAATTCGCTGAATCTGCAGATGACAAGCGGCTATCGTTTAAGACGGAAGCAGATACCAGCCATCAGATTCGAATTCATCCAGAGACATTCAAAGGAGAGAAATGCAACTAAGGATGTTTCCTTGCTATTTCTGTTATTCTCGAGAAGAACCAAGCAGTGACGGATGAGAAGTTGATTGGAAACATGATCAAGTTCAATGTCAGTGGAGATAGGAGATAGGATCTCTATGAAGGTAAGTACCCTTGAGTTTAAAGGAAATATTAGTTTGCTAAATCGAAAAATCAGAATTATTTTTATGATGTTGCATTCATTAATTGCTAATTATTTTCCAAAAAAAAAACAGGTGAAATATCCAAAGGAGAAGTCAAAAAAGATGATATGGTCTACTACAGAGTCTACGTTCCACTTGAGAAGGCTCAAGAAAAACTTATTGTCAGTCTCACTCCCCTCAATGATGGTGATCCTGATTTGTTCCTAAACAAAGATTCTTCTAAGCTCCCAACGCATTTGGAGTTTGATCTTTCTTCTCAAGATGTTGCGGGTGATTTCATCTAAGTTGATAATCAATCATTCAAGGATGAGCATGGAAACCCAACGGGTATTGAAGGATTCTATGTCATTGGTGTCTACGGTGCTTCCAATTCTGTGTTTACAATCTAGTTCTAGACCGGTAAGCACAGAATTTAGAAGATTGAGAGCAATCAAGTCCAGCAAGTTTCCATGGATGACAATTCGACCCACTATTTTATCTTCCACAAGCACGAAAAGGGGCTCTTTACTGTTGTCACAAACATTCTCTAAGGCAGCTCACAAGATCTGTTTATCTTCTTGAAGGAGTTCAAGGAAGATTCCAAAGTAATTAAAGATTATCTCGAGAATATTCCTGATCCAAACAGCTCCGATTAAACAACGAAATTTTCTTCCATGAAGGAGGTGTTAAGATATACAGCAAGCGACTGCGATTCCTGTGTTTACGTGATAGGAGTTAAGAATTCGAAGAAAGTTGCTTTTTCGTTATCAGTCAATCTTGACGGTGGAGTAGCTTAAATCTAAAACAACAAGCAGCAATTGGTGTATCTTCTCCAGAACAAGCCTCTACTCTTGCGATTCTACAGCAACGATGACTTTAATCTGTATGTGACGTCTATTTCTGGCTAGTGCATCGACGCAAAAGTAACGTATTCATATGGTGTTCAATCCTCCGCAGCGCCAATAATATCTAAGGTATGCGGCTCTGCAGATTCGACGAATAATCTTGGTTACTAAGCATTTTAGCTTGATGTTGCTCATCCTGATAAGAAATCAGCACAAGAAGGAGCAGGTTTATTCTATGCATCGATCTTCACAATCGAGTTGCTGTCGAAGTTAGAAGAAGCAAAGGTTATTGTGTAGGGTGTCACAGGAGGTCGTGCTAGGTTAATTATTTCCTCAGTGCCATTAACGCAGCAAGTCACCAAAGCGAATAATATTGTCGAATTCCTGTATTTCACGAGTTATGAAGATTTACAAGCAGTGCAAGTGCATATTTCGCCTGAATCTGGAGAGAGTGACTAACTAGAGTTGCTCTAAATGAGGATGGTTGTAGCGGACACTGGAAGGCATGTTTATCAACAATAATTTGCTCTAACTCCCAATCTTCTTTCGAAATCATTTTTGACATCAAGAAGTTAGACTTATTTGCTGAGAATTACATATCTAGGAACACAAACCTTCAAGTTCTCAATCCTTCTCAAGGAAGCTAATAAGCAATCCATTCATATCTTAGATGGAACTGTTATGGACGTGCTACCCTACAGTGAGGTATCCAATTACGTGATTTATTCTAAACCAATGCATTAAGTGCTCATCTAGAACTTCAATTGCTATGAGACATAAAACATCTACGTCTACACCAATTCCACTGATTTACTTGGTAACCTCTAATATAAATAATCTTCTATTTTGTTTTCTAAAAACTGTTTTTCTTGTTAAAACAGCTCAAAATCAGCAAACGCAAAGCCTCATTTAGAAATCTAGCTCGAATCATCAGGTGCATGTAGCTAAGATCGATTTCAAGAATGAAGGTGCTATTTTCGTTCAAAAAAGAGCTAATCACGGTTCTTCAGATACCATTTCCAAATCCATCATCACAGTCACCGATTTCTAAAGAAACGAACCAATTATCTACGATTACGTTCAAACTGGTGGCGCAGGAGTCTTGATCAGCATTCAAGATAATGAAACTATTCATGTAGTTTTTTCGAGTTTGCAATGCATTTCCTCAGGATGCGGTCACATCAAGAATCTTTCGATGTCTTCTATAGAGTATTCAGTCTACATAGCCACAACCATCGAGGACTTGCGTCGGCTTATGAACTGCGAAATCAAAGTATTTTTTTGAAAAATTATTTATCCATAAATTGACACTTTTTTACAATCAATGTTTATTTACTAACAGGATCCCAATGATCTATCACTGAACGAGTCAATCCCATCGATTATCTTTGACGGAAAAGATTTTGAGAACTAAAAAGATCGATTATTTGGTATTAAAAAAGCTGATCTCCCCAAGAACTATTAGAATATCTTCATTGGAGTTGCTGCTAAAGTCACTGTAGATTCTGTTTTTAAGGACACACCTAATAGATAATTCAGATATATCTATAATGAGCTATCTGTAGATTACAACCATCCCAACAATATCACCCCCGAGTCAGAATCTTCTCATGGAACAATAATAGCCATAAGTATATTTGGGATAATAGCGTTGATATTTGCGTTGGCATTACTCTACAGGAAATACACGTAAGTTTCGAATAAACTGAAGTATGAAATGGCAGATGTCAGGAACATTGCACATAGCAGTAGTGATATGGAATCTAATTCTATTCCAGATATGAAATAATATTCCTAAATCCTCCCTTAGAAGGAATCAGAACTAGCAGAAATACAGAAGTAATGATAATAAAAAAATAAAAATACTATGAAAAATAGACATAAAGACAAGTATTTTTGTTTGATTGCATATCATGAGGAGAGTAATCAGTGATTATTTGTCTATCAACAACGAAAAACACATCGATTATTTACATTTTTAGCACACAAAAAATGCATATATTTCATTAGTTTTTGACATTTGAAAAAAAATCTGGAATAAATCAAAAAAGAGGAGTTTTAAAAGAAGAAACAAAAAGGTTTAAATTTTTATTAGTTTTGAAGATTATTTCTCATGAAGATCCTTATGATGCCATCTAACTAGAACTAAAAATCTTATTTTGTTTTGATGAGTCAATTGAGCCCAAAAAAAGAATGAATGCTTCAAGGTTTTTTCTTATGATTATTTTACTCAGGAGTACTATTAAAACAATGTATTTCAAAGAATCTCAGAATTCTAGTCTTATGGATGGATTAATTCAGTAGATACTTGCAGTGTCTAAGATATTATTTATTATTTTCAATTTCCTCCTCGCATTCATTAATCTATTCTGTCAATATCTCCAATGCTTAGTTAGCACGTATTTTAAACCCTTCTTCGTCTTGAATAATCAAAGTCCTACTCAGATTCTGATAGAGTGCTATATTTTTATTGCTAAAGATATTGGAAATCCTACTACTGGTATCGTCATAGACATCTCCTGGTGAATTCAGATTTACAAAGCTATTAGGGTTTTAAAGATTATTCATGTTATTGTTATTTGTGTTTAGTGTGTTTGTGTTGACATTGGTACTGCCGATCACAAGATTATTCAATGTATTCTTGTTGAGACTGGAAAGTTAGATATTATTCGCACTGATCGAGTGATTATTCAGACTATTCGTGTTAATACAAGGTAAGCCAGTGGGATTGCTATTATTATGATGAATACTATTATTAATATTCGGTGTTTCAACGACTTGCACTGACTAACTAGCTAGATCTTTATTCAGGAACTCCAGCCATTTGAAGAATGGTTCGAGATTCTTGCTGTTGACTTTTGTTTTCATCGATGAAATTTCCTTTTTCTATGTGTTTTTCGCATAAATTGTTTCTTCGATTTGCTTGATGAAGGTAGGAATCGAATCGAATATCTAATGCTGCAGATCCTTAGCTTCAGCGTGAAGGACTTCGAAGATCTCCTTGTAGGATATTTTCTCAACGCTCAGAGCATCGGAAAGAGAATCAAATATCATCTAAAGTTACTTAGCTCTACTCTTTCCGTAGTTTGTTAATAGCTGATTGATCAGATCATCTCGATAATCCTCTAATTTCATCTTAACTGCTTATTCGATATGTGGGTTGCTTGTAGATTAATCTAAGCAGACGACGTATGCAGTTTATGCTAAGGAATCTGAAAATGCAAACACTCCTAATCGATTAGCATCTCTAACAGAATGCGAATAACTAGCATAGACATCGGGTATGACTGCACCAAAACCACTGATTCTAGACAGCATTCCTTCTAGAAGTAGCTAGAACCCTTGAATAAAGTAAAACCGAAGTAAATCGTAGCTCTCCTTTGCGCTGAGGGAGAGTGCATGCATAAAAATGATGTGTATCACAGCGAATTTCAGAAATTCACAAAATAATAAGTATGGTTCTTGAAAAAATAATTCCTTGCGATATTTCAGAATCTGCAAGCTCTCTTAGACCGAAGAGACTGACCATTTCCCTGTGCTGAGGACTTCTTAGACCGTCTTGAAGACAAAGAGATTCTCCGAGTAGAAATTTTAGTTTTTTTCGGCTCGAAGCTTGCTTTCTAATTTTTCTAAACATTATTCTTCTATACATAGTTCGCTTAGCAACCGCTCCAAGATGCATCGCTCGAGATTGCCTTTCTCGCCGTAGATCCTGATGAAGTCCGTTAACACATTTGAGCACAGCAGTGTCTAAGTGCACACAACTGTATCTTCTAAAGAAGGTTTGGGGATTCTTTCAATTCTGATATCTTTATAGTGCAGAACTTGCTTCGATGGATAAAGACCCATCTAATTGTATGAGAAATCTAAGCTTCTTTCTTTAAATCTGAAGCTGGAATAACCTGATTTATATCATACAAAAATAACCTACTAATACATCAATTTTTCTTTTTTTTGTGAACAAAACAATAAATGCAAACAATCAGTTTGGAAGAGAAACAAAAAAGGCTTAGGAGAAAACAAATAACAATGACAATTTTTGTCGAGTTTTTTCTTTTTATTCACTAGCAAACATAGTGTGTATTGCTTGGAATTTGGGTTAGAAATGAAAAATAACTTTTTCCTTATTCTTCAATTTAATCAGTTTGTTAACCTTAAAATATTGAGATTAACTATTTTAGTTAAAAATCTGCAAGCGGAGTAGAAATAAGATTTTTAAGGAGAGGGAGAACAAACAAACTGGGTGATTAAACAGCAATACTTGACATAATAGTGAATTGTAATGTGAATTATTGTAGAGTTAAAAACTAGGAAAATCGTTTTTGTTTTATTAATGAAATAATAATTTCATTCATTTAATCAAATAAAATAATAACTTCATTTTGGAAAACACATTCAACAGACATTTAATAGTTGTTATTTCAAAAGTGCTTCATCCCTGTGGGAAAGAACGAAATATTTCTTGAAAATTTGTATTGCTTTAGATAACCCAAATATTAATAAGCCTTCCTATTGAATCATTTTTATTAACTCAAGATTTTAAAATGTCAATAATACAGTTTTATTGTAATAATTGTAAAAACAACATCAATGCTAAAATTTTCCTTATCTTTGCTAGGAACACTAACCATTTTATAAGATTAATTACCTTTTATAATTGTTGCTCTATTATTATTAAAAAGAAAATAAGTTAAAAATTGAAGAAGCATAAAGGAAATATTATTATTACCTTTCCATTCAGATTTGCCAGTTCAGTACATTGATTTAAAAATTGTTTGAAAGTTTTATCTGTTTGAATATCAACACCTTATCAAAAAAAGAGAAAGAATTGAATTGAGTTGAAAAATTTGGACTGCACTTTTCAATTAATTGTTTCAAAAAAGAATAAAAGTGATTCGTTCATATGAATTCACGACTGTAACAACCAAAGATCTATCAAGAACCTCCAAGTTATCTTGGACTTGGATAATGCAGTCTTGGATGCACGAAGGAAGAGAGATCATGGGAATCCTCCTCAGGTGGAGATATTCAAAGAGATTAGGGAAGAAGTTATGTTGAAGGATTAGCACCCACTTTACCATAGTAATATATGATGTTCAAAAAAGTCAACTATCAATGGCGTAATAGCGCTATCCCTGAGGAAGATGAGGAGAGCATCAATGAAAAAAATGATATTTCTTCCCATTCCTTTCAAGTAAATAATAATTGCACTTTATATTGTAATTTTTCGCAACTAAAATCAACTTTGTTTTTGAAGTACAGCAACCTTCTTGGCAGCTGTAAAAAGATAAAAGGAGCTAATTTCTTGCTTGAAAAATCTAAAATAGAATAGAACTAAGGTGACCGCAGCTTAGATTTGGAAGACTCTTAGTTAAGCGAATCAGATTATATTAAAAATGAGTTTTACAATAAAGAAACTTCAGGCAGAATACCACTTGCAGATCAAACAATACAACAAATTAACAATAGTTCGCTCGCTAATGTATTCTTGAAAAAAGCATAAGATGATGAACTTCTACTGAAACAACTGAGAGCAGCCAACGGAAAGACTGACAAGTATTCTTCACTTATGAGCTCCATTAGTTTAAAAAAAACACAAAATCAATAAGAAACTGCATTAGTTAGGAATTCAATAACTTCCAGTGAAAGATAATCTGTTGGGACTGCATCAAGTCCTCACTTTTTGAATACACAATTTGCTTTTGATCAACAACATAACGGGCACAATAATAGTGTTTAATCACCTTAATAACAATATCGTAGCCCTTAAAGAGACTTTATTACATTTGGGAAATAAGATAAACTGGATATCTACAATCCTTAGAAGCTCAACAATTCCTTAGCTAATTTGCCAACTAAGTCGCTTATCAGTCAACACTAATTTACCAAAAAAGCAGAGGAAACAATTATTCAAGATTAAACTTTGACAAACATCATATAGCATGGGTATTAACTACGACTAGATTGCCCTAAAAAGTCATAATTAAACGAATGCGAGGGAGATACCACAGTCACACTGATAACTGAATGTGCTCAAAGCAGCAGCAACCCTCAAATTAACCCTAAAACAGCAATTTATTCATTTTCCATTTCTCATCCAAAAAATCAACAGCAACAGCAACAAATGTCAAACATTAAACAATAAAAGTCTATTGTATCAGATAAGAACAATTGCAGTGGGAATATGAGTGAACTTGATGAGAAAATATAATATTATTTCAAAAACTAAAAGAACAACAAACCTACGAAAAAGAGAGATCTAGCTTCAGATAGCTAAGAAAATAACAGTTACAACTAAACTAACTTCCTCAACAATTAAAATCCAACTTCAAGCAGCGCTTCAAATGCTCATAGATTTGTGAATCTCTCAGATAATTCTGAAGTTCATGAATATTCCAAATCGCCGAAGCTAAATTTTTCTCCAACTTAGAATATTTAAAGTTCTATTCAACGAATAAGCAGTGCAAACGAGAAGGTTCTTTTGGATGGTCCATAATAAGATTGCGCACTTAAATCAACTAATCCAACATAAACTACTCCTATTATCACTCCTTAGAACGCGAATTTAAACTAAAATATTGATATTTCTCAAAATAATCCATAATTAGATAAAAGAAATATCTCAAATATTGATTCTAAGTCAAGCTCTTCAACCCTTAAGAACCCTTCATCAATAGATCTCTCTGGGATTATCAGAAGAACAAATGTTACCCGTTCTTAAGATTAATAGCCATTTTAGAGACCACATAGTACATCCGCTTTACCCAAAAACAACAATGAAGGGCATCACATTCCTCTGCTTATTCCTTCTCATCTTTCATAGGCATACCTCTCCAGCTAATAATTAAGCTAATACGGTACTCTAAACACAGGAAATGATACTTCTAGAGTCATGCAGGTGTATCTCAGTACCAACAACTTCAATGAAGTACCCTAAGTTAATTTAAACACACTATCTTCGTCGAGTAATTTACACATTCTCAGTATTCAAGAAGGATAGTAAACATAAAGGTTTTCTAAACCTTTTTCGTCACGTTCTGAGCATACCTTGCAGTAATAGCAAAGGGGGCTGTAAATGTAAAGAAAAATTCAAGGAATTGATTAGAGTATTATTCGTGAAGAAGATCCTAGCATGGAAAGGTAATTCAGTCCACTAAGCAGCTAAAAACCGATTTTATTGGGGGAAAAGAATGATGGAATAATAGAAGGATTGAAGAAACAACAGGGAGAAATGTCTGGCTATGCTAGTGAGGCTCTAAGGATAGAATAAGAATGTATCATTGAAAAGCAAGCTAGTCATTTAGATATTAATCTGAGTGATTTGGAATTACAATAACAGGAAGAATAAGCATAAAAGGAAGAGAATTAAGAATAAGATAAAGAAGTGTAAAATCCTAAAGAAGAAGATCATTGTTTTGAATCAGGCAGCTAATCCTATTAGGAATAGTAATATGAGTAAGAGTAATCTGATTATCCCCTCAAAAGACTTTAAGAAACAAAATAAAACAATTCCTAAGGAGAATTCTATTAGAATTTCCATTCCTTCCAGCTTAACTAAGCTGAATTGGAAAACAAGAATTCCTCCAAAGAAAAAATGGCAATCTTTGACAGCAATAACTAATAAATAGATCATGTTTCTCAGCATGCTTTTTGCTTTAAGGAAACTCCTTAAAAGCTGATTGAAATCGAAGAAAACAACAACTATCAAGATATTATTTCCTAAAATCCATAGGAAAGCTAGTCTTCGTCTACTGAGAAACAGCAAATAAAACACTCTGCTTTGACAGGTTAGAGTTAAAAGTATAATTTCAACAGATCTCCTGATTCCTATACTTCAAGCATGCCAAGTGAATATAAAGATATTGAATATACTCCTTGCGAGACAGATAATTAAAGAAATTCAACTCATCAAGGTAGCAATCATAAAAATCACAATATTTCCAGAGATTAATTCCCTAGTTATGGAAGTAATTTGAACAAAAGTAATAGTGATAGCAATGTCTTTCAAAGTCTAATACCTCCAAATAGATAGGAATTCAATAATCAAAAGAATACTGTGATCATCCCGAAATTCAAGAATAATAATCTCTTTAATTAAACTGCAATCAGCTAAATCTATTAGATTTCAAGTCAAAATCAAGATGACATCTCAGGCGATTCATCGTTTCCTTCAAGTGGGTATTCAAAAGAACAATAGAAATTGATCGAAAAATAATAAGAATCCAAATAATTTCTAAGAGTGTTCTCACCTTAAAATATCGACAGATTACTCAAGGAGGAAAAGAATAATATTCATCATTAAGTAGCAAAAGATGATCAAAACGATTTCCTGCAGGGTTGTTAGACAAATATCCCAGAGTACGATTTTCTAGATTCTCATTAATTCAATGCAGAATATCAACAGGGAGCATAGCAGGCATACAAATAGGGAAATCAATATTTCAAGTAGGAACAATAAGGCATTTATACATCACCACAGTAATAATCACACTAATAATAGATATTCTATTAATAACAATAAGCCTAATAGTTACCCATGAAATATTCAGCAACTAGGAAGAGTATCTCACCTGCTGGGAATAATATTATCCCTATTAAACCAACTAAATCAAGTGAATTGAAATAAAGAGTAGCTCAAGAAAAGCTTCGAGGCTAATATGAAGAAGAGCAAAAGAAACGAGAAAGAATCGAATTACGGTTAGAAGAAGAACGAAAAAGACAAGAAAATCATGAGAATCAAATCAAAGAGCAAAATAGAATACTTCGGCTGCAAAATCAGAAATTAAAAGAACAAAATAATTTACTTTTGAATTAATTTGAAGGGAAATTCCATGGATCAGAAGATGCATCTGCTGCTGCTGCTGCTGCTGCTGCTACTTCCAAAATAATAAAAGAAAGCTCTCCTAAGGGAAAATAGCAAATAGACATATCCTCCGTTGTGAACTCCTAATCGAGCAATCAAAGCAAGTCACTTAGTAATTAGACTTCACCAAAGGTTAAACCGAGATCACACTCAAACTAACAATATTCAACATCTTAACAGAACGAAATTCAAAAGAATTATTATGGATAAGTACCTTAAAGCATATGGCAGCCATAAGATTCATCTACAACTTCAGGATAAACCTAAACTAGATTAAATGATACAGGATAAAATCAAATTTAAAAGGGAATAATAATATCTTTAGATTAATAAGTCGACTCATAAATTTAAACTAAACAATCTGGCTAACTATTTCGGAACAGCTCCATGAACACGATATCCTCATTACTTAGTTCAACATCACAAGAAAAACATGCGAGTTCATTGCAAAATAGTATTTCAAATAACCCGTTGTTTACGTAAAATCCAGCAGATTTCAGATAAAAATAAAATTCACAGCATGAATTCTCAAGGAATTCTTCACATAAATAAGGTGTTACTCCTCCTTCGCTGCACACACAGTCATAACAAATACCATTTTAAGAAACGCAACAAAAAGTAGCTGCTCATGGTACAAGTTCTTAAGCTAATTAAAATCCATCTACAACTTAATCTAAAATGAACTCGTAGTCATTAGGAAGTGAACTTATTTTAAATAAGTATCTCCTTGAGAATGCTGCTCTTACAAAGACTCCAACTAAGAAACTCAACGAAGGATAACAAGTTATGTTACAAGTAACCTAGAGTATTTCTGCAAATGCTTCACCAGCTCAAAATGATAATTTGTCGTTTCAATCATCCAAAGGATCGTAACATGGATCTTCGTAATAAGGGATGATAACATCATCTCAAAGGCAGCAAGCATTGTTAGGTAAACAAAGAATTATTTCTTGCAAAAAAGAAGAAAATGTTTAATTATTATCATTTTTTTTAAAACAAGCTCGGTTTAAAAAACCATCTGCTCATGAAGCTCATAATGGGATAGTTCCTTAAGTTCAAGATACCAAATCAAACATTCCAATAATGAATTCAGATTCTTCTAAGATTAATTCTGCTTCATCTACAAACTCAAAAGTGCCAATAAGAGCAATAATTATGCAGAATCCCATTCGAAGCAGCAAATCTGTGCACAAAGAAAATACCATTTCAAAATAATTTGAAGATTAACACCAAATTAATTCCGTCGACAGCTGTTAAGGTACTAAACCAGGCTTGGAGAGCTGCCAACGTTCAAATTAAGTTGTGAATTCATCAGATTAGGGCGTTTAAGGTAGCAAGAATAATATCCCAGGGATAGGAGGTACAACAGCTGCGATTTAAATAGATCTGAAATCAAATTTAAATAATTAAGGCAGGATTAGATCTTAATCTCATAATCAACAAGCCCATGTAAATAAAGGGACTAAGCAGAAGAAGAGTAATAGCAATAGTAACGGTACTGATGCTATTATCCTTAATAATGCAATGACTTCTATCTTTTAAAAAATAGAAAATTGTTACAGTGATTTAGACACTGATTAAATCCATAATAACTGACAATAATACTAAATCATACATCAAAGAATTAAAAGCACGCTACTATGGATTAATTATTTTTTTCATAAATATGAGATCATTTTATGATGCAAAACTGAATTTGCAGTGAGGGAGACAAACAGATTTCAATCTAAAACTAAGGTGATAAAAACAAATAACCCAGCAGTCAAACTAAGTATATTTGAAAAATCCAAATCATGGGGAATCAAAATAGCTAGAAAAATCTTTGATTACCCAGAGATATGTATAATTCCTGTAATAATATATTGGCTCAAACGCTTCTTCTTTTAATTGCAGGGAGGGACAATTGGAGGTGGGGGCAAATAAAAAGAAAAAATAAATTTACAAAACAAAAAATAACGAGGCATTTCCAGCTTCAAAAGAGCGCAGGTCTGAAACTTGCATATTGTATTAGCCACCCGGAATGATTTAGTCAGCATTGTCTGTCGTTAACGAGTTTCTCTTTAATGC
>Ga0302271_10000898_pt1 | contig 29463 bp, 18 predicted proteins | sample III_Bog_N1_1_FD_198767 | JGI IMG/M metagenome (GOLD analysis project Ga0302271, IMG submission 198767) | Peat permafrost microbial communities from Stordalen Mire near Abisko, Sweden - III_Bog_N1_1 | ecosystem: Environmental > Terrestrial > Soil > Wetlands > Peat | place: Sweden: Abisko... | reverse complement strand
TATAATTGCTTAGAGTTCAACATCTGGATTGGCAGAAGCATGTAATTTAAGACAGCCTTTTGAGAAGCCTAGAAAGAAAAAGAGACTGCTGTTACTCTTCCTCGCTATGTATTTGATAGCTTTTCTCTCCTCCCTATTCTTTGTCATCCCATGTATTCAGAAATAATCACCATTTTGTTATTTCTGTTTATTTATTATTTTTCTGATTTGTTCCGTTCTTTTCTTTTCTCCTTTACAGATGTCTCAAGCACTGAAATGTTCGTGGTATTCTTAGCCCTGACATTGATAACTTTCTCATGTTTTCTCATGACCTGGTTAAGCAATCCTGGTTTCCTGGAACTGCAGGATAAGAATCCAGAAAATCTTCTTGCAATTCTAAAGATTGTACCTGAACCCAACATGATATGTGCCAAATGCGAGGTATTATCATCAAACAATGTTTTAGCTTAACATTTTCTCAATCTTGAAATTCTAAATGTAAATTTCTATTAATTTCCTTGACCAGATAATCTAACCTGCGAGAAGTAAGCACTGCGAGATGTGCTAACGATGTGTTAAAGTATACGATCACCATTGTCCATGGATTAACAATTGTGTTGGAGCAAGCAACTATAAATACTTCTACTCATTTTTAGTCCTTATTTTTATTCTCCTCACATTCCAAGTGTTCATGCATGCTCTATGTAAGACAAACGCAAATTATCCAAAAAATCCAATAAAAATTTAAACATTTTTATTATTAATGTTTAAATTAGACTTTGCCAAAACTGATGTTCCAACTAATCTATGCTTTGTTGAGCTATTTACTAGTCAGCACATGGCTGAAATATTCCATTTAGTTACTTCTATCACCTCCACAATGATTTGCGCTTTCTTCTTAGTTTGCACTGGGTAAATATTCAAATACATTAAAAAATCTTGAATAAAATAAATGAACATTTTTTATGGTATTTATGATTTCCTCAGAATCCTTCTCTGGGTTTAGACATCGAATCTTCTAAAAGGAATCACAACCAATGAGAAATTTGGCTTTCATAAACGAACTACATATGCCAAAGTTAACACGAGTCACGATAAGCATTTAAGTAGTCTTGAGGAAAACGAGAAAAATAACAAAATTACAAGCAGCGAGAAGTAGATGGATCACATAGATAAAACTGTCAATCTTTTCGAAGACGATGATGACCTCAAACAGTCCTTAGTGAACAGCTCTCAGTTATCTCGTTCAAGTAGTGAATCAATCTCCACTAATCTTGACCGTGAAAATGCTTCAATGGCTCCATAAAACTATGAAAATTAAAGTCGGATGTAAAATCTTTTAGACATGTGTTTTCGGAATAATCTAAAACCAGATTATGACACTAAACCGTTTAAAACAGTCAATCACTCCATCAACTGAAATCAATCAAGATCCAAACAAAAATTAATAATCATAAAATACCACAAAACAGATTCAAGAATCTAGCACTAACAAAAATAAACCCCTCATACTTTTTACTATCTTTTAAAATGACAATGCAAGCACAGAATCCTTTGCAATCTCTGCAAATATTCTGCCTTTTCATTTTAAAATACATTTTTGTCTTAAATCTCTAAAATCATAAAATAAACACTATTCGTTACAAATTTTCCAACAAAACATGAAATAAGTTGTCTTATTCTAAATATTTTTGCTTTCAATTTCTTGTTTTTTTCTTGTTGTTGTTATTTAAATCTACATTACATGTTTGTATGGGATGAATTACAATGAACTTTGTGATGTTGTGTTCAAATAAGAATTATATGATATCAGGTTATTTCTATCAAGGATTATTTGATAATTTTGATTTATCTTCTGTTCAATTGATAGTGGTGAATTCTAGCGGTTTCGTGAAGAAAACTTTTTGTATTACTACGTACTCTTGTTCTCAAAACTAACCTAAAGAATTTATAAAAACTGTGATTCTAAACTTATCTTTCCAAGAGTATCTTTCTCCCTCGAATGAACTAATATGGGCTAATGCCGTCGAATACTATCTCTCCAACAAGTGGATTCTCCAATTATAATAGTGTAAATTCATATGAATAAGCAGATTGAACAATCAATGTTTTGTTTCTTGAATAGGATATAAATTCTGCTAAAAAATCAACTTTGCAACGACCATACAGCGCTGTCTACACTCAAGGCATGACGAACAACATTGAAAATGCAGACATTCAAACACGAAATGTTGGTGCAAACACTTTCTACCAAGGGAACGGCGATACCCTTCAACGACATTAGTAATCAGTATTCTTCACAGTTAGCTAAATTCATGAACATGTTTGAATATCTAGATCAGCTGCAAGTCTGAATCGTAATCGCAATGTTAGACCACAAAGTGGCAGCACTGGGAAAATGACACCGCTTTATAGCAATCAAGGCTAAGAAGCATAGCGATAATCATTTTTTGTATCTCCGAACGCTCAGCAAAAGAAAATGAATACACTTCAAGGAACAAGTGATCTTCAATCACCCACAAATGCAGCAATGATTGCAGCTACTTTCAATCAAGAGTACAAAACAACAACACAGAAAATAAGAATTATTGAAAATTAAATGGCAAGAAAAAGAGAAATATTGATTTTGTTGGATTTCCTTCAAAGTCTCTCTCTCTTTTTTTTTTTTGGTTCTGTTGACAAAAACAATACAAATTGTTTGGTTCTTTCTCTTGATTAATTAGTAACGCAGCAGCAGGGTCTGTGCCATTTATACGACCTCCTTCGGCAAATGAAATCAAAAGAACTGTTCCTAAAAATATCAAGAAAGATAAGGTAAATTTAGGTCGAAGAAATATGCGATCTATTGATTGATTGTAAAATCTACTTTATTTATTGTTTTTAAATTCTCTTAGGAAGAACTTTGGGAGGAGAACCTGTAAGTAAAGTACCTTTGGAGTGCTGTCTAAAAGGAAAACACAGAGCTCAAAACGAAAAACATGACACTTGTTGTAAGGCGAAGAATTTACAGTTTTCAAAAGGAATTAGTCTTATTACAAGAAATCTACATTTTTGCATATTAACCGTGTGTTTTGAAAATTGCAAGAGAGAGAATCAAAAGCTGCAGAAGCTAATAGGCGATGTAGAAACGTATCTACAATAAAAGACAGGCAATAGTGCTACAAGAGAGGTAAATAATGATTAGGATGTTAAGTTATTTTTGTTTGGGAAAGACATAAATACCTGTTTTACATAATTTGTTATTTTTCTGAATTATTCTAAACTCTCCCCCTTTTTTTAGAACTTGCTAATCGTGAATCTGAAGAAGTAAGTTCAGGAGTTAAAGCTTCAGTTGAACTCAGCTAACGGTGAGATCTCTAAATACAAGAGGGATTACAAACTCAACAACTTAAAGGAATTACAAACTGAACTTGATGCTACAAAGGAAGAGTGCATAAGGCTAAAGACCCTTTTTGATTAATCTATCAGAGACTATGCTGAGTTGCTTTCGTAAGGAAAATAAATAGAAGTGAAGCTGTTTTTATGCCTTTTGTGGGGGGGGGGGGGAGTTATTTATTTCATGAAACTAACTGGATTGATTGCTTGATTTAAAGAGTGAAAGACCTGAATGACGCTGACAAGTACATGCAAATGCAATTCTTCATGGTGAACAAGATCAAACAGGAAAACGAAGAGCAAAAGAAGAACTACGAAGAATAAGAAAAACAAATTCAAGACAAAGAAGTAAAATAATTAACTCAGCTGCTGGGATTGAATTATTTATGGGTTTGATAAATATTCCCTCAGGCTTAGAAGACCGTCTTGCATAAGAACTTATAAGATGCTAATAAGAAGCTCGCGAACAGAGAAGAAAAACTAGAAGCGATGACAGAAAAGATGAAGGAGCTGGAGACTGAAATCAAGAGATTAACAACTGTGAATTAAGAACTGGAGAAAAAATCCTAAAAAATATCAGAAGAAGATAAAAAGCTTATGCAAGCGTAAAGATAAAATCATAAGAAAAAGAAAGAAAAAGAACTGGAATATCTTAAATTCACTGATTTTCTTTGAATTTTTCAAGCACACAAAAGATAAAGATGTTGGATACGAGGTTATCAGAAAAAGAAGACGAGCTCAAGAAGCAATAGAAAAGTTCAGCAAAAGCGATCAAAGATGCTAATGAGAAGCTAAACATCGAAGTCAAGGAAAAGAAAGGGCTCTAGGACACAATCAACAAACTCAATGACTAAATTGATGAACTTAAAATTAAAATGAGTGCATAACTTGAAGAACGAAATAGAATTCACCATCATCATATGAGAGAGTCGAATATCAGCTAATAGGAAACGTTTAATGTGTTTTAGAAATAGCAAAGTGATGGGTTATAAAATAACAGAGATGGGTATAATAATAACAACAATAATAATAAAGATGGGAATATCAATAATAACAATGGTAATATCAACAGTGCAGCATCAAAAAGGAATAATAACAATAATAACAATGAACATGCTAAACCTACTCACATTAAGCGACTGCCAGTTGTAAAACGAGAAGAAGTTGAAAAAATTGGTAAGAATAAAATGAGAAATAAAAATATTAGAATAGTTGATATTATCTTTGAAACAATTTTGTTTTTGAGTTGGTTTCTAACATTAACTTCTGTCTTTTTATCATTTTGATGGCACCAACAAAAGGTAAGGAGTTGAATCTACGATGCTCATTAAAATATAGGAATCTAGAGGAAGTTATGAAAGAATTTTTCCAACGGTTCGATCTTTCTTCTAATTTTATCTCCATCGAAGAAACAGTTGCCAATCTCAAAGAGTAAGCTATTTCTACTTGCTTTCGATTGTTTTAACTTTTATTGTTATGTTATACAGGAGTCCATTCAATATTGAATCAAATGAGACAGCTTTACTTGTGGCAAGATATTTGATAGAAAATAATTCTACTGGATTCGTTGATTTCCATGTTGAACTTACAACGAATGTTTAGGTATTTAAAAGCACACTTAGGGATCTCATTCGGGAGTTAAGGTATTTCGAAGAAGATGATTAAAAGAGACTACAAGAAGAGCTTGTCAAGGTGATTATTGTTATTCAAAATTTGTTTTGGTTTTATGAAAAATTGGATTTGTTTGATTGGTTTTGCAACTTAAAAAAAACAGATCATAGATCAATTCTTCTTACAATTAAAATAAGCTTTAGAGTTGGATGCCAAAGTCAAGGAAACCTAAAGGTTCACGATAGAGTAACTGGAAAAAGCAAATACGTTCTTAGATCCTCCGATGACAAAAGATTAGCGTGATTATTTTATCCTGAAGTTATTTGAGAGATCGTAAACAGTGGAATCATTTAAAATCGATGATGTCTGTGAGTTATTCTCAAGGAAAAGTGAATTACCAAATAAAAGTAAGTCAAAATATACATATTAATGAAATATTATTGGTTTATTTGGATTATTTTTATTATTTTTTTGCTAGATTTGAATCTTAAAGGAAGCAAAAAGATAACCAAAAAAGGAGTTAAAGATGGTCCAGATACATTTTTTAGTTGATACAGAAATATAAATATTGGATTATAATTAATAAAACATTTAATAATATTGCTAATTCCAATACATCCAATGCTATTATTTTATGTTTTTGTTGTCTCTATGTAATGCATATGTCAGCTTACTTTGCTAATTAAAAATTAGAATCATAGAATTTAAATTAATAATAAAGTGTAAATACAACTCTCTTACTTTTCTACTTAAAATAAATGATGGTTCGAAACGGCTGTGCAGAGAGGTTACTCAATCCAAGAAAGAAGAGCACTAACACACCTTAGAAATTAAATTAAGTTGAACACTATTTTACTGAGAATAGAAAAACCTAGGTATACTTTAAAGAAAAAAGAGGTATCCCTCTGAAGAAGATTTAAATTAATAACCCCAAAACAAAAAATATTATCTTTCGCAGATTTTCAGATGATTAAAAAGCTATCTTTGTACCTAATCCGTCCTTAGAGGTAAAGGCGTTATGTTTATTCTGAAAAAAAGAAAAACACTTGATAAAAGTGGCTGTGTACAATATTTTTCAGGTCGACCTACAGTGAGAAAGACTTAGGAGAGCGTGAGTTTAAAATCAAGGAGAACAGTTTCGTAAGGAATGACTATGAGGTGAGGATTTGATTTTGGATTTTTAATGGAGAAAATTGAGAATGTTTTGGGTCTAAAAGAAGTGTTTGTGTTTTCTAGATGAAGAATTCTCGAGGATTGAAGATATTATGCAGTGTATTCTAGCCGAAGTTATTAACACAAGTGCAGCGACAGGTAATTGTGTTAGGGAATAAGAACGAAAAAATCATAAATATTTGGTATTTTCAAACAATTAACTGAGGAATTTTTGAACTAAAAAGTATGATTGCATTGTATTCTGTCATGGTAATTCAGGCAATCGCTGCTCAGTCTTTGAGGTTCTCAATCTAGTTTTGTAGAATGGGTTCATCGCAGTTTCCTTCGACTTTGCAGGGTAAAAAATCTTCTTTGGAAAAATTTGATCCTAGTTTCTCTTCTGTTGTAAATTTTTCTAATATGAGATGATAATTCTGATATTGATTTTTGGATGTTTCTTCACATTAAAGTTGTGGAAATTCTGAAGGAAAGTATATAAGTCTTGGATACTATGAGAAATTCGATATCTAGACTGTAATTAAATTCTTACGTGCAACGCAACCTTAAATTAGACAGTAAAGCTAATTTAATTCTGATAATAATCTTTTTTAATGTTGATCCTATGTCTGATGTGTTAAACAGTATTGGCTTATGGGGTCGTTCTATGGGAGCTGCTGCTGCTTTAATGTATACGGAATTGGAAAAGGAAATATCAGCTTTGTGCTTAGATTCACCATTTAGTTCACTTAAATTGTTAATTCGTGATTTCATGGGCAAATTTAAGTTCATTGCTAATCTTTTTGGGAACATGCTGTACTCAAAAGTGTCAGCTTATGTCTAGAAGGAAGCACAGGTATCTATCGAGTAAGAATCACTTTTAGCTACAAAAATTATTTAAACAAATGAGAGAAATAAATTATTTTTAATGAAAAACTCTTACTTCAGTTAAGTTGAACCAATCGATTCTGCCAAGAAATCAAGAGTCAGCGCGATATTTATCCACGCATTGGGAGACAAAATCATTAATAAATCACACTCTGATGACATCGTTGAAGTTAAATATTTTGAATTACTTTGAGTTTTTGTGACCTTTTTAATGAAAACGACAATTTTTCATATTTCTTACCAAAAAAACAGGTGTACAAAGGCAGAAAGAAATATTATAATGTAGAAGGTGATCACAACGATTTAAGAAATCAAAAACTTTACGATGAAATCATCTTATTCTTTAAAGAAAGCTTCACAAAAGCATCCGAACTTACAAAGTAAATTGCTTCATTTTACTCTATTAAAATTATTTATTGTTGTGTTAATTCTTTGGTTTTAAAAGTGGTGACAGTGATCAATAAATCAAATCTGCTCCTTAAATAAATGAGACACAATTCAGAAATTATGCTTTTAGATCTGGAAAACGAACCTCTTTGTTTATCAAAGGCACTCATCGAGATTAAGAAGTTTACTGTGAAAACAACCCAAGCAGTGAAGAAGATGAGGATACCATCATCCAAGAACGAGCTCCTGTAGCAAGAAAACAGATAAGAAAACGTACTCAAACTCACGATTAACAAAATATTAAGGATGTTTTGAACCTCTTTAATTTTAATACACTAGTTAGTGATTATTTTTATTTTTTTCAGGAGAAACGATAAACTTTTTGAATTTCGTGGAGTTGAGCATAACAGAAAAAGAGCTTGAAGAGTAGAAACACTGTGAAGAACAAGAAATGCTCGATGATTAACAGAAATCAAGCTGGCAAAAAGATGAAGAAGAATTGCAGTAGTAATAGAAAGATATTAGCTAAGATATGGAAGAAGATGAAGACGGGAAAAAGAAAATTGACTTGGAAGAGTCTGTCCCTGACGAAGCTGTAAGAAATACTGCCAAAGGTTATGATAGCGGAAAGTATTTGAAGCAGCAATAGTAACTATTCTGATTTATTTTCAAAAGAAAAATACACATAGGAATTCTAAGTTTCATGTTAAACAATGACTTAATTAGAAGGAAATTACACAAAATGTATTTACATTTTCCTTTTGATTCAAGAATGATTCCTCAAAATTTCATTTTATTCTTCTTCTTGTACGAGGGAATTTGATCTGTTATTATCTCAATCGTTTTCTTCATCTTTGTCTTGAAGGTGCTAATAGAGTAATTCTGAAATGTGCGGTTCAAGTAAATGATAATAAGGCTTTGAATTAGCAAGTTTTTCGAGAAGAATAGGCAATTACTAGTCTAGTTTCTTCTTCTCTGCAATCACTCGGGTTTAATCTATTAAAGTGTTATGACAAATATTGTTGGAGGTGTAAGTCAATGAATCTATGATATATGCTGGTTATTTGTGAAAGAGATTAGTAATATATTTGCTTTAGATAATAATTGTTAAAATACCTCTCTCAAGGAGTTTAACTGCGCCTTCCTTTCCAACTTTTAGGAAGTTATTTGAAGATAAGTAAAGTAACTTTTTCTCTATTATTTTAGTCAAATCCAACAAGATAATCAGCCGATTGGTTTGTTATGGAAAGATAGAGAAAGAAAACTAAATAATTTCTGATAATTCTACCTGTCTTTAGTTTTCCACTGGTAAACATACTTTAAGTGTGCTTATTAGCTTCTCGCTGCTCGCTCAGCTCATCGATCTAGATTTTAGAACCCAAAAAAATAATTGTAAATCTCGCATGTTCTGCAATATGAATCTTCATGGCAATTTCATAGATCTTTTTACACGTGCAAGAAGATTCATAATCTGCATCGAAATCGTTTCTTGATTCAAGAGGAGACTCTAATCAACTAGCCCGGATAATTCCTCAGTGCTTTGTTTATTACTCATATATATCCGTAAGTCGTGTAGCTTTTTTAGACTTTTTTATGATCAAAAAATAAATATTTTATCCTCTCCTTTTTGTTTGGCTGTGCAATTTGATTTAATATCTGTGTCTGCAAATAATATTTTAAGTTTGCTTACAAGATTTTTAACTCCATCAGATGTTTATTGTATTGCTTTCATCAAAGCTCCCATCTCTCCCTTCTATTTGATTACAAATCAATCGAATAACTTTCGCTAAAGATTTTTTGCTTGAAAACAAAACAAAAATGCAGAAAATAAAGCAAACAATAGCTTAATAATTTTTAAAATTTCTTCTCCTTTTCTTTAGTTTTGTTAATTTACTGTTACGACGACATGGGTAGACATCTAAATCTAACAAAAAGGGTAAATAATACTAGCTTAGTTGCTATTTCTTAATATTATTATCTTTGAATTTAAAAAAAAACAAACAAAAACAAAAAAACAATCTAAGTCTTCTAGAAACATATATTTCTCTAACAGATTTGAAGAAATGCGTCAAATAGGATATCAACAGCAATTCCAAGTTCAGCAATAACGCATCCCTCATTTTTTGCAACCTGGAATCAATTCGCAGCGTGTTGCAACACTCCCTAATGAAATGTCTCCTTAGCATTATTTGAACTCCCAGCAAGTTACAAGAAGATCAATGTATGGCACTCCTGTGTCTGGATCATAATCACAACCTCCTAGGATGATTTAACCATAAAATCAGAGATTCAACTCACCACCCCCTTAGATTACAACTAATTCATCGATAAATTCTTAACTTTCCAATTCTAATCTTAGCCTCATTAACAACTAAACTCAAACAATAGGATTAACAACTCCTAAAAACTAAGCTGGTACCATATTCTAAAACGCATAAAGTCCATCAGCAGCTTCACTCAACGCATCTATGAGTTCTTAATAGCAATAGTCTTAGATATTCAGTAAGTCCTTGTAAGGTACGTTTAGTTCTCACACAGCTGCATAAGGATTTGAGTAAATCTAAAGGCCACAGTCAGCGTAAAATAAATAAAACTAAGTCTTAGATTAATAAAACTAAGTTAAAATACTTAAAGAAGAATTAGGAGTTAGTAGAGCTCTTTGTGCTAGTACTCAGAAGCACAACGATGAATTGATTCAAAAAATAAAAGTTTTGATAAAGGAAAATGAAAAAATTTAGCAAAAAGAGCAGCAAGAAGCTGAGCAGACAATCACACGAAACGAAGATGGAAATCCACCAAATATTTAACTCTTGATGCTCGAAAACAAGCGGTTTCTAGGTGTCATAAGGGATCTTGAATCGAAAACGAAGCTATTAATGCTAGAAAACGAAAAACAGCTATTTTTACTCAAACAAGCATAGATATTCCAATCTAAGAATCAAAACAAACCTTAAGTAGATAATACTGCAACTTCTAATTAAACTGACAATAAGCTCATCGTTGACCAAGGGGAATAACCCAAAGAAAATTACCATACTCTGCAAAAGAAATCAGAGCTTCAATCGATTGAATTGAAGAACTACCTAGGCATCTCGCAATCTCTCGAGAAGAAAATTGATTTGTTACTTGGAGAAAACGAAAAACTGCAGAAACTACTAAAAGAAAAACTGTCCTAAAACGAATCTCTAAGTTAAGAAAACAAATCATTGCAGATAAAACTCAAAGAACTCCGTGTAGAGAACTAAAAGCTTCAAGCGATTATTGAAACATCTAGTCTCCCCGAGCAGCAAGTAGTCTAAATGGAGAGTAATTTCCAAGCAATTCTCGAAGAAAATAAGAGAATTAGTGAGCTGTTATCTGAAAAAACATCAGAAGTTGATAGATTACAAAAATAACTGACGTTGTTTCAAGTTGCCAAAGGAGATACACTTTCCTAGACCTCCAGTAATTTCATGAATTCATCAGGGATAACATCTGCTGAATCTATTGGTAAACTAACTGTATAAAACCAACATTTATTAGATTAAATTGAATCTTTATCGAAAGAAGTGTAGTCTTTGTAGAATGAAAAGATAGAATTAAAGTCCCTGTGCGATTATAAACATAAGGAATTAGAAATTATGAAAGAAAAGGTTACTTATTTGGAACAGGAAGTTATTTCACTTAAATCAGATGATCTTAAAGAGAGATATGTTGCTCTTTAGGGATATATCTCAGAAACAAAAATGAGAGTGCACTCATTTGAAAATGCTTGGAAATTAGAGAAAGAAGAAATTTAGAGATACCATAAGCGAGAATAAGATGATGCCAACAAAAGAACAATTGAGATATCTGTGAGATTAGAAGAAATTAATTTAAAATGTTTGAAATTTTAAGCAGAAATTAGAGATAACTAAACGAAGCTGCAAAGCAAATAAGGAGAAATAACCTTACTTAAGGTTAAAGTGAATACTATTTCTGAGTAAATGGGGAGATGTCGCATGGAAATGGATGAGATTTAGAAGTAATATCTTGAGAAATAAATGGAACTATCTAAAAAACAAGCAGAAGTTGATGCACTTACAAATTAGCTCATTTTTGCTTAGAATGATAAGATGTCGCTGTCGAATGAGTCAGCTAGAGTTGCTTCATTGAATAAAACTCTGCAAGAAAAGTTAGATTCTGTGTTTTCAAATTTAAAGGAATCCCGAAACGAACAGCAAAAAGTTCAAGGATAAAATCAATAATTGCAATAAGAAATAGCAAACGTGCTCTTGAACTCTCAAAAATAAGTAACAAATACATACACTTTAAATCGTTTTTTCAAGTTTAAAAATTCTTTTTCAATAAATTTTTGCAAAAAAAAAAAGGTTTAATCTCTTGAAGATAAAATTTTAGACCTTGAGAAGAAGTAGAATCAAAATATTCAGCTATAATTGACATCAAGGATTCCATCTTAGCACAGTACTGAATTAAGTGAAACATTAAAGAGATTAATTTCTTTAGAGAAGGAAATGCAATCGAAAATATATTTTAATTGACTTTCAACTGTTTATTATGAGATTTTGCTGGTTTTATGTAAATTTTTATATTTTTTTGTATTTTAAAAAGAAGGGAAACATCAAAAATAACTTAAAAAACAAATAGATTTGAAACCGATTATGTTATTACATCTTTGTAAGAATAAATCAATTATCAATTGTAAAAATGAAACAATTAACTATTCTTCACTCTTGATTGTTCTTGAGTTGATAGAAGAATGCTTGATTATCATCTTCATCTGCACCTTCGTCTTCTTCACCACTGAATAATTCCTCTTCTTCCTCCTTCTTGAGATTATTTATGTTCTTTTCTTCTTTTTCTTGCAGGAAGCATTACGCTGGAGAAGAAATTACTTGAGGTTATTGAATTGCCTTTTCATCAGCAAACAGCTAAGGAGCTGTTTGAATAGAATTACATTTCTTTTTTTAAACTGTTTAAACTTATCGAGCATTGCTTTTGAGATTCACATTTTTTGAGTAGAATTTCTACCTCTGATCTTCTTATATTTCTTCAGATCCAACAATATAATTTTCCCATTATTTGTTGAATACTTTAGCTTTCTTGAAATCATTGTGCTAGATAAGCTGCGCAGTGTGTTATGATACCCTCTGATTGATAACAGTTTCGTTAGAATTTAGAAGTGCAACTTTCTTTTCTCTTGTGATCTCTTATTTCTTGGAAATCACACAAAGCAACATATCACCTTGCTAATTCACATATTTAATCTGCGCTTAGAATGATATCCATTTATCATCATCTGATTCTGCTTTATCCGCATCACTTCCAAATTATTCGATCATCTCAGCGTCAGTTTTGTGCGTGTACTCAAATGTAAACGATGTCTTTTTGGTCGCTGTACCGATTATTTTCGCACAAGTTGACTCACCTCTGGAAAGTTTATCGACTGTCGCATCGATGCTTCGGAACTTCATAGATCGCTAGAGGTACACTTTCATCTCAGCTTTCAATGCTACAACTTCGTCTCCGAGAATATTCGCGAAATCCTATTCAACTCTCGAAGGATCTACTCTAAACACACATCCACCGCTCGCATCAGCTAATCCACCAAGCACGTCCATTTTGCAACCCTCGCCTTTCAGAGTCACGACACTCAGCACAATATCCATATCTTTAAGTTATTTTTTCACTTATTCGTAGAATGATGCTGTAGATTCACTTTGTTCTATGGAGTCACTGAATGCACCAACACCAATGTTTGCCATACCGTCAGTGCATAAGATAATGCTAGCTCCTTTGCGCTGAGAAGATTGCGATAATAACCCTAATGCTGCGATGATTGCTGGTCCTAAAGCTGTCTGACCATCTTCTTTGATCCCTTCGAGAATACTGTAGAGTTTCTCCTTCGCTGCTAGAACTTTGTTTTTGAGAAGATTCTCTGAAGAAGCAGCTGCACAAGCGAATAAAACATCACAATTTGAAAGAGCTTCTCCTACAATTTTCAAAGGTTCAGCTGATCCATCACCATACACTGAAACACTACTTCCAAAGGTGATAACTCCAACTTCTCTTTCAGGTTAAGTTTAAGACAAATTATCAACTTACTATCTGATTGCTTCCACCACACATTATCTCCTCGAAATCAGATTATTCGTTTGTTTTCTTTGTCTCTCATATTCCGCAACATCTTCAGGATCCATAAACTCTCTGAGAGATTCAAATTCTTCGTTTGAGACAAGTTAAGAATTCTGTCCTTATTTCGCTGAAGGTGCTGTCACAGCCATGCTTCCACTTACGTCAACTACAAACACCACACTTCCTGCAGCTCGTGTTTCTTTATGTTCCTTGACTCTTTCTAAAAGATACACTGCCTCATCAGTTTTAGGCATAACATAACCTTCAGGAATTGGATTTACAGCTCCACAGAAATCACATTCCCATTGATTACTACCTTCAATAACTTTCTTTTAGGGTATTTCCTTTTCAATTTGCTTTGATTCCTCTTGTTCTTCATTTTGTTCTTCTATAATTACATCATATTTTTTATCAGAGAGCAATTTTACGTTTTTAGACAATATGCCTCCACAAGATACGCATTCAATGGGTTTAGATTTCTCGATGTTATCTTCCCATTCTCGTAGTTTCTCCATGCCGATCGCTAGCACGTTTGTGTCAACTGCACTGACTTCAACAGCTTCTTCTACGTTCATTTAACTAAACAGCGGTTGTTGGTTTCCTTACAACAAGATTTCATTTCGGCTCTGGCTGGATGATTTCTTACTAGGTTTAAAGCAATTCTTCGATGCGAAATTCATGAAAAAAGTTTTTTTTTTTGGATTTTCTTTAACTTAAAAATTGATTTTCCTTTTTTCTATTATTTTTCCTTTAAAGCTAATTATTATTATCTAGCTTTTCCTGTTCTTTGCCAATAAATGAAAAATTGATGGAGACGCCTTCTTATCTGCTCTTAAACTGTCTATCATACACAAACATGAATAATAGTTATTATTATGATCAAAAAAAAATAAAATCAATAATCAAATAATTGAACAGAATCAAGCCTTAAAACCTAATTGTTGTTGCCTGCTTGATCTATCTATCATTTCTCTGATAATTTCAATTTCTAAATCTTGATTTGTTTTCAAATAAAAATATTTCATACAAATTATTAAATTTATTTCTCAATTTAGACTGCTCTTTTTATAATAAATTATTCTGAATTCTTTAATCTATTTTCAAAGAATATCAACTTCAATAATTTCCTTGTATTGGCTTGAAGTATGAATATAGTTTGATTACAGTAAATTTTTTAAAACCCTTAGACTCTAAAAACCATGCAAATTTACTTAAAAATTCATTTAAATAATAAATGTTACCAAGATTAGCAACATTAAAGCAAATCTGTTTGAAATTTTTAAAATAACAATTAGATTTCTTGGTGTTTTTAAGTTAATCCAGCATATTTTATTCAAAAGACATAAAATAAAACAATAAAGAATCTTCAGAATAATCCGTGTGTTTTTAAAAGTAAGATTAAACTTTTGGAAGAAGAGAAAAACAAAAAGAATGTTTAGCAGCAGTCTTTTAATGCCCAGAAAGACAGTATTTGATATGTCACCCCCTAGAGATGCACCACTAATATATTCAAAGTCAAGTCAGCGAAATACGTTTAAGCCTTACATTAGAGATTCTGATTCAAATTAAAATTACACATCCAATCATAATGCTAAGGATATCTCAGATAGGTTTAACGTGAATGAAGAATTCAATCGTTTTTCAGCTGTTAATGGCATGAGCAACCAAATAAATAGAAAAGATGGGAATTCTAATCCTAATAATACTAGCGATCAAGGAAATCAAATGAATTAGCAAGATAAGTATGAGATAGAGCTAAAAGGGACAAGAAGTGTATTCAGCAGAAAATTCAATGGAGTTAAAGATCCTTTGTAATCTTGGATGGCATCACCATCATCCTCCTTTAAAAACCCTTACATTGATTAAGAACAGTTGTAGAAAGAGAATCTAGAGTTTGTGAATCCATTTTTATCAGCTAAAAAACAGTAATTACCACCACCACCACCAAGATAATCTCTTCTTTTACCAGCTCCCACACTATAAACTACACTCCCTCCTTCACTCCAGCCACATACATATCAATCTTAAGATGTTTGTAGCTAGGCAGATTCGTAGAATTCTCAATAATCGAAGGCAATTCGTTAACAATCCAACCTATCACCTCCACTAACTCAACAATATCAGGCAGAAGAAATACCATAATTACCTAAAACATTAGAAGAACAGCCTATTAAAATCCCATAGATTCATTCTGCTACTTAATAAGAAGGACTTCCTTAGTTTGGATAACCAGTTTAGAGCTTAAGATACCCAAAAGAGTCTCCTCAATTCATACCTGAATTTAATCATTTTGAATAGCAACCACAACAACAGCAGCCTCTTTCCTTCGCTGAACCGCATTTGTAAGTATTTCCTTAACCTATTTATAAAGAAGTTACCTTCAAACAATAAGAACTTCTGCCTTCATTCCCAACTATGATAAACAGAAACGAATCACAGTCTTTAAACAGTTCATATCCCTTCTATTAACAATATAATCACTAAACTTAACAAATTCCTTATTTTGTTTCTCCTCATCCTCTTCCTATTGAAACAGTGAGATCTTCACCAAGATTAATAACTCAACCATAATCATTAACTCACTAATCTATTCCTTCCTTGACAGTGAATAGTCCAAATAAATAATAATCCCAACGAGATTGTCCATTTCACTTTGTATCATTTGAACCAATTCTAGCAACTTCCCCTAAGCCTCTTTTGACTTCATAGCCATATGTCGAAGCATAAAGCAAAACCCTCCCACAACGGTTATCATAGTTACACACATAGTTAAGACCATAGTAAAACATTTATTTCCCTTATTAAACGTTCAATCCAGACCAAACACAACAAAACTAACTCCCTGTAATTAAATCTTAAGTAATTGTACCTCCAGTGGTGCCTTCTCATACAATCAGCAGAGAGATTGCTTTAAATGGTTATTAATTGACTCCATAATAATAATAGCAGCAATAATAGTCTCTTTAACAATATGCCTAATCGTAGCCATAAACCTAATAAGATTAAAGATTTCCTGGTGAAAGTAAAGAAGAAACTGTTGCTTTTTCGTTTTAATAAGAACTTGAATCAGATCCGTTCTCCTTAGATAAGCCTAAAGTTTTTCTTCGATATCCAAACTATTTTTGATTTGAATCACAAGCTTGATTTTATTAATAAGAAGAGATTAGGTCAATCAGAAATTTTTAATAGTTTGCATTGGATATTTGTGTAATTTGCTGAAAAATATTTTCTTGATTTCTTTTTGGGAGAAACTAACCTTCCTTTTCTTCAATGCCACACTTTGAGATTGAGAGTCATTTCGAGCAGGAGGAGATTCAAATGTGGGGTGTAATTTGTCTCAGATTGGAGAAAAAATGAAAGAAGAATTACAAATTAATTATTTGTTTTTCATTTTTTTTCCTCTCTTTCAGCTGCCTTTTACTTCCATTTTTCTTTTTTGATTTAGATTAGCTTGAGAGATCAAATCTTGAATTTTAAAAAGCAAATATTTTACAGATATTTAATCCCCAAAAATAGACAATTCTTACTATCCAGAATAATCTCTAGCGCCAAAAAATTTAATAAATTATTAATCAAGATTTTCTTTTTGGTGTGACTTTTAACTCCTATCTGCTTAATAGATATCTCTCTTAGATGCTCCGAGGTCTGCTTAAAAATCAACATTAGGTGGCTATAGCATCTGCGAGAAATGCTTTCTTCTAGGTTCCAAGTTTTCATTCCTCAGTGCCTAAACCTAATTTTCCGATTAAAAATATTCGCAATTTCAACATCATCGCACATATCGATCATGGCAAATCTACACTTGCTGATAGGCTTTTAGAGATGACTGGATCTATTGTTAAAGGTAACTGGAAAAAAGACAACTTTTTTGAGAGCCAAATACTAAGGAATTTACAAAAATATTCTAGATCTAACTCACTATTTTCGTATTGATGCTCTAAAGGCGTGCAGTATTTAGATAAACTCCAAGTAGAGAAAGAGCGAGGCATCACAGTTAAAGCTTAAACAGCAGCTATGACGTACTCATACAAAGGTGAGAAATATCTCTTGAATCTCATTGATACTCCAGGCCATGTTGACTTTCATTACGAAGTCTCTCGTAGCATGCGTTCGTGTAGTGGTAAAGACAAACAAATAATTAACATTCTCTAAGCAAATTTCCCCCTTTTTGTTCCACCAAAAACTAATAAGTTTCCATAAAATAGGTTCACTCCTGCTAGTCGATGCATGCTAAGGGATTTAAGCATAAACTCTAAGTAATTTCGAAAAAGCAAAAGATGCTGGTTTAACTATTATTCCTGTGATTAATAAAATCGACATGCCAGCAGCAAATCCTGAGGAAGTCGCTTAGAACATGGAATTGCAATTTGATGTTAAACCTGAAGATATCCATATGATAAGTGCTAAAACTGGACTAGGAGTTGAAAAATTACTTGAAGACATTGTTGAGAAGCTGAATCCTCCAATCTGCGATATTAACAAACCCTTCAAGGGATTCTTGATAGACAGTTGGTTTATTAAGGATCAAGGAGTAGTTATGCTAGTGTAAGTCAAAGATGGGTTCATTTCGAAAGGAGAATAAGTTGTTTCCTGTGCGTTTAAAAAATAATATGATATCTTCGAGGTAATAATAGAGAGATTCTGGGAAGAATGTAAGAAATGATATTCTCTTTAGATGATTAACAAACATTTGTTTCTTCATCCATCAAAAGGTTGGAGTGTTAAGCCCTGAGGCAACTCCATAAGAAAGGTTAACAGCTGGTTAAGTTGGGTATATTTTCACAAATATGAAAGCAGTATCTGATGCTCGTATTGGAGATACATTCCACAAACCAGATGACGAAGTGGAGCCTGAGAAAGGATTTCAAGAAGTCAGAGCCATGGTCTACGCTGGCCTTTATCCTGATGATCCTGAGGATTATACTTAGCTTGAAAAGAATATTTATAAACTTGCACTGACGGATCCAGCAGTGAGTATCTACAAGGAAAGTAGTGCTGCACTTGGGAATGGGTTCAGATGTGGGTTTTTAGGATTGCTGCATATGGATGTGTTTAAGTAGAGACTAGATAATGAGTACAATCTCGATTGCTTCCTGACAACTCCATCAGTTCCGTACAGGGCAAAGCTTAGAAATTCTGGGAAAGTATGTCAAAAAGAAATTGAAAGAGTGAGTGATTTATTTTATATTTTTTATTTGAAAAGGTAGTTGAAATTGAGAATGCCCTGATGGCACCTGATGAGGGAGAAGTTGCACATTATGAAGAACCTCTTGCTGAAGCTACCATTTTGTGTCCCAATGATTATGTTTCTTAAGTCATGAATCTATGCGATGAACGAAGAGGCGAGTAAAAGGAGATCAACACCGTCGATGACAAAAGATATAAATTAAAATATACCTTTCCATTAAGCGAAGTTATCACTGATTTCTTCGATAAACTCAAATCCCTCACTCAAGGTTATGCTTCACTGGACTACTACCATTCTGGATTCAGAGAAGCAAAGATTAAGAAAATGGTCATATTACTCATGGGCGAACCTGTTGATACACTATCCTTTATGGTTCACGAACGAAGAGCTTAAGAGTTCGGGAAAAATATTTGTAGAAAACTGAAAGAAAAACTACCAACATAGCAATTCACAGTGTCGATTCAAGCTAAGTTAGGATCTAAAATCATTGCAAAGGAGGAAATCCCATGTATGAGGAAAAATGTAACAGCGAAATGTTACGGAGGGGACTATTCTAGGAAGAAAAAATTACTAGAAAGACAAAAGAGTGGAAAGAAGAATTTAAGACAAATTGGGTAGGTGACAATAGGGAAGGATACCTTTGTAGATATTCTACGTAATTGAGAGTAATTTAGTTTTGTTAAAAGAGTATTTTCATTTCAGATTATTGGTATTTGAATTGAAATTGTGAAGTTCTATTGTTCTTTTTACAGTTTATTTATGAAAAATCATAGAAATTGTTTCTTGATTAGCAATCCAAATAATTTTAGTGAAAAAAAATAATAAAAATACTTAGGTTTCTTTATTTGTCGGAAACAAGATTGAATGTAATTTGAAAGAGAAATTCAGAGCAGAGAGCGCTTCTAAGGGTTCGTAGCAGCATTCTGAAGGCAGAAATTAACTATTTGCATTAATTAAGAAACTTAACAAATAAATTCTATTCCAAGGAGTGAATGATAATATATTAATTGAAATTCAAGGTATTTCTGATAATATTAGTAGAAATAATGTATGTTAGACTCATCAGATTAGTGTGATAATGATTTCTGAGGGGGAAGAAGATCAGAGTGTGGGAGGGAAATGATCAAAAAGCGGGTGGATGAAGAAAAGTAGGATTAAGATAGTTGTAATACCCAAAAGAAGAGAAAGAGTGATTAAAAAGAAAAAGAAAAAACAAAATCATGAGCTTAACAATTGCTTATTAAACTAAGGAGCTCACCTGCGAGCATGCTAGCTTGAAATAGCTGCGCAAGAAGGCGAGAAAATACTTCGGACTAGGCAAAGATGCCAATGTGAGTATGCTATTTGCTAAGGAATCGTAACTGATTACTTCTGAAGATGAGCTTGCCCAAGTATTGGTGCAGAATGGAGAAAATGTTCGACTTGAGGTTCTAGTTTCAGTTTCTAAGATCATCGAAGCCTCCAACAGTGAGGACTCAGAACCTGAGTTGATGATGTCAGAGAAACCAGTTAAACCTGTGCTTCTCAGCGATGAGGACACTATCAAAGCACAGAAAAAGCTGAAGAAGAGAGAACAAAAACAAGTGCTTTCGAAAATGATCCAAAAGGAGATCTTTGCTAGTCTTCCGAAGATTGCGGAACTAGCAAAAGCTATGGTGCTTGACGAGCTTGAAAAGGAGAAGGTTTCAGAAGAGGAAAAGAATCCAATCATTGAAACTCCAACAATTCCTGTATCAACTTAGGCCAAGCCCACTCACCCTAATATTATCTGCGACGGATGTGAAGCCTCTCCTATTGTAGGATCTCGTTACAAGTGCTCTATCTGCCCTGATTTCGATCTTTGTGAGTCTTGTGAAGAGAAAGGCATCCATTCTCATCACTCCTTCCTCAAGATTCGGAGACCAGAATCAGCTCCTTCTATTTTTGTCTGTGTTGACGCTGATGAAGAAGCTCAAGAATACATAAATAATCTTCCAGATGAAGCTAGACATTAAATTCTAGATCTTGATTTGGCAAGAATTTTTGGTGGCTGCACTCATCATTCCTAGACGTAAAAGAAAGAAAAGAAACAAAAAAAGGAAAAGAAACAGAAAAAAGATAAATCTGATAAAAAGAAACCTGAAGAGGCTAGCTGCAGACAAACTGTTACTTTTGCCGCATAACCAACCATTCTTGGAGAAGCAACTGCTTCTGATGCTGCTACCAATAGCTCTTCAGGATAAATTTCTCAGATGGTCGCATCTGTGGCAGGAGGTGTTGCTGCTGATTATATTGAGATCTGTGAAACTCTAAAAGAATGCTCTCTTGATGAAATTCTTGAAATTGTTTTTTCTAATCCTGAAGCTTTCACTATCAAGAAAGAAGAGTCTAATCCCGTGAGAACTTCCCAAGACAAGAGCACTCCAACTGGAGATCTTAATTCTATTGAAAGTAAATCAGAACCTGTGATTGCTCAAGAAGCTCCTTAACCTGCTATCGATGAAAAGAAACCTGAACAGGAATCTCCCGTTTTCCCTCCAGCTTTGAAGAAAAAAGCTGAGTAAGTAGCTGAAATCATGGGAGGTAGCTTCGAAGACTACATCAATGTTATCCTCAACATGCCTTCAAAGTCAACACTTGATGAAATCCTTGATCATATCTTCTCCTCCCCTTAGACTAAGATTGAAACTCCCTAGTAGCCAGATGCACCCGTCAACGTTGAAGAGCCACAGAAAGTAGAAGAAATCATAGAAAAGAATGAGAAAATCAATGAAGTTGAACAATCTTCAGCCAAAATTCTCAGAAAAAAATTCTCTAACAGCACAATCAAGAAGGCACAAGTAGTAGCTGAGATCCTTGGTGGAAATCCAGAAGACTACTATGGAGTATCTGATGCATACTGCTTGAGCTCTTCGAATGAGGTAATTGAGATCATCTTAAATTCTTCTGAAGACATTCTCTCGAAGTACCCAAGTTACAAAGATTGAACAGACATATTATCCATAAAGATCAATATCTTCTTGATAACATTCATGTTTTGTTTCTTATTTACCTACTAGACTAATAAATATAAAAGGTAGCTTTCAAACTCTTGATTATTTTGAAAGACAGTTTAATATTAGCTTAAAGCTTATTAAAAAGTACAGTATTTCAAACTTTTTTTAGAAGCCTTAAAAGTAGGTTTGAAGAAAAATAAAAATAATTTGTTTTTATTAAATCTAGTTTTCTTTCTTGAAGACTCATTTAGGTGTTTTACAATAAAAATTATTTTTGAAGACAAAACGAGAAAAACTAATGAACCAATTCACAACAAGCAAAACATATTGACTAAGGAAAAAAAGCAAAAATATATAATATCTAAAAGAAAAGACTATTGAAATAATTTTATTAGAAATTTAACTATTAGCCAAACCACCATTAGATGATTATTTTATAAAAAAATAGTTCAACATTGACTCCTATTTAAGGATTTCTTATCAGTAATTTGCTTTTAGAAAAATTTCATCTCCTCTCACGTTTGATGAGATCAACCTTAATTTAGCCACTGCTTTGCTAATAAAATAGGAATAAATATTACATTTATTTGTTCCCCACAATCTTTTTTTTGCCTAAGTCAAGCCATTCTCAAATAATAATCAACTATTTCAATCAAAGTGCTGTGGATTATTGCATATAAATCAAGCAATATTTATTTCTTTAAAACCGAAAAAGAAAAGTAATTTCTTGAAATTTCTAATAGATAAAATACATAAATAATTGTGGGAGAATCAATAAATCCTAAAAAGTAAAGTTGATAAAAAGTTACTTTTTTAATAAAGATGTCTTATTGTTTCTCAAAACTTTTCTTTTTTTGGTTTCATTTATTCTATTTGTACTCTCCAAATAAAATGTGAAGTTAAGAAATAATTATTAAATAAGAAGATTCACAAAATTGATTCATAAAAAGATAAGAATTGATAAATTTCAAGCTGTCACCATTAAGGACAAATACATTTAAAAAGGGCTTTGATTAAAAATAAAGACGAAGCTAATAGTTTGTGCTCTAAGACAGAATAAATAAGTAATCATCCAAGAATTATTAATAAATTGTAATCATTGTTTTTTTTTTTCACAGGCACACCACAAATAACAAATATTGTAACAACAAAAAAATGACCGAATAATTCTTATTTGCATACTTCGCCAAAATTTCCATTTTTCCTTCTCCCGTACATTCTGATTCTCCAAAGAGTTTTTTGCTCATAAGGAAAACTTGAGAAGAAAAAAAATCAGAAGTGCTTCAAATGCTCAAAAGGTAATTTTGCCAAGACTTTTACTCATTTCAGGGCCAGATAAAGTTAGAGGATCAATCACTTCATATCTCTTTCTGTAAAACTAACAAAATAATAGTCACAAATAAATCTTATTTCTCTTCAATTCTTTATTGATAATGTTACCCAAAAATCGATTTCGAAGTAGATTCCAATCTTAATACTAAAAGGTTTGAAGATTCCAAAAAACTCAACAGAACCTTTGAACTAAAAAAGAAAAGAAATCACAAAAAAATAATTTTTGTTCTTTCAAAAAATGTTACCTTATCTAAAACATTTAGCTTCAATGTGATTTTCAGAGTTATGTCTAGAAAAACACCTTTTAAATATCCACCTGCTCTGATTACCACAACTGAAAGGCCGACTTCCGCGCTGGTATCTACATGTGCATTTGCTGAAGGTTCAAATATGAGGAATCCTTCTTTAAGTCCAGCTCTAAACGAAAATGTAGCGGCTAGAGAAAGTCCGAGATTAAGTTCAATGGGTACTCCAATAGGAGTAGGGAAATAAAAAGAGTAGTCCAATCTTTTTTCGAATTACGAAGAACTTTCATGAATTTAGAAATCAGCTGACTTTAATAGAGCCTCTTTGTTATTATTAAACCGATTCAAGAACGTATTTATTATTTTTTACACTTCTTTCAATGCATCAGCATAGCCCATGTTCAAAAGTTTGTACAACTCATCTCCATTTTTATAAATTTTGGTCATCTCGGGTTCAAGTTTCATTGAAGGAAACGTTGTATTGAAATCTGGTATTAGTTCTTTAGGAATAGATTGATCAAAAATATTGAATTCTTTTTCGATTTGACCAGAAAAGACTTTGAACCTTTAATGAGTTTCATATTTAGCAGTATCAAGTACTGATGATGCTTCTTGGTTGTTCTTATTAAGCATTTCCTAGAAATCGTTCCATAATTCTGTAAAATCATCAAGAACAGAACCCTTTTTTTTATAAAAATACAAAATTAACATAGTTTTCAATATTATTAAAAAAGTGAACTTAAAGAAAATTACTTCATCTTCTTCTTCTTTTTCTTCATTGAATTCTTCAATATCTTTTTCAACTTCTGCTTCAAACTCTATATCTTCTTGAGTTTTAGCTTTTTCAACATCTTTATCAGTTTTACTTTTATCTTTTTCTCCTTCTTCATCCTTTTTCGTTTATTTATCTTCATAAAGCTTTTTAAAATACAGGAAGGCTTTTTTCCCTACTTTTTTTATCGTTTTGTAATTTTCTTCAATCATTTTCATCAAAACATCTTCCGTCTCTTTATCCAAAACAGTCGAGTGTATTTTTGTAAGTTGTGTCATTTGTGACTCGTAGATTTTTGTTACGATTGCTTTAACCTAAAAAAAACCATCACACAACAATTAAGATCTTGTTTAGAGAAAAATATACAATATGTTCAAATGAAAATCCGTAGAAGAAAAAAAGAAAGAATTTAAAAGAACATTTCTGATAATTAACAAATATGATTCAAATGAATATTAATTTACTTCTTATTCCTTCACTTACGTAGTGACATCATTGGTAGGTGAGGCAATTGTATTTATTTATTCTTAGGCCTTTAATAATGTCTCGTTGTATGCTTAAACTTGTTTATTACCCTCATTCTCTATTCTTGCATTTATTTTATTCCTAAATTCTCTAACCTGCTCCACTTAGGCTGTGCTAGATTCTAAAAAGAGATTTTTTATAATTTTTATCACGAACTTCACAACTGCCATAATAGTGTTGTATCTTTTGATAATAGTGCCAACAGGAATTGTAGCTTCAAAAAAAAAAAGAGGGATAATAATTTAAGATAGATTCTTTCTTCTCAGAGGTAATTCTTTTTTTTTTTTAAATGTCTTTACTATTTTTAGAAGCAAATTTGTATTCGTTATCGTTCAGATCTGCGAACATACTCACTTCGCAATTCTCCTATGCTTTTCCCTTGACCTTTTCTTAGGAGCATTGAGTGGCAATATTAAATCCAAACTTGATACCGGCAACAGTTTTTTCAAAGATTGTCTTTTTCTATACCTCATCGGTATCTCTAAGTAGCCTGGGGTAGTTCTCTTTTACTGTCAAAAAATTGATTAAAATAATTTTGAATAACTAAACAGTGCGTTTTCAAAGAAATAGCTTCTAAAATTACCTTCCTTTTTGTCCACCAAGAGTTTCTATTGCATTCTTTCTTACTTTTCTGTATTTATATCATCTATATTCAGTGTTTGTGGTTTCATTTTTTCAAATGTCTAAGTGATAACAAATAATTCTTCTTCCTTTATTTCATCATATTATTCCACGAATAAGATTTCAACATCTTCTTTAAGATCCAATTAATTAATTAACGAGTCTGCTCCATTATCTTCTTTGTTTTTGATAGTGGAGCTTGCGAGCAATTTGCTATTAACTATTCCTCCATTATTGATGTGTATTTCCTAAGTAAAATTAACAGTCTGTGTTGCTGCACGAGTAGGAGTTGTTAGTCTATTATAAGATCGAGTAAGAAGACCTGCGTTTTAATTCTCCCCTTTTTTATATTTTAATTTTATCTTGATGTCCTAATAATTTCCTTACATTTCCTTTTCAAAATCTGGCATTTCCTAATTTTATTCTGACATTTCCTAATTAGTTTCTGGCATTTCCTACTTAATTTCTGACATTTCCTACTTAATTTCTGACATTTCCTAATATTTTTCTGACATTTCCTTTTCTTATTCATTTTTATTAGCCTCTGCATCATTCAATAAATAAGAATTATCAGAAAAGTCGAAATAATCATTTTAATCCAATTGAGGAGAAAGATAATCTAAAATCTAATAGTAGAGGTCTTTGTATTATGGGTTTATCTTTTTTGATCTTTGGATTTCCAGAATCTTTCCGTTCTGAAAATTAAAAAATAAACCAAATTAATTAGTATTTGTATCTTTAACAAAACGAGAATCGAAATATTCCAGGCTGGAACAATAAATTATACCTTCTCTATTTTATAGTAAATTATTGGGTGATCGTAGTCTTCTGGCTCTTTTTTCTCTATCGTATTATCATTCTCATTATCTTGGTTAAATCCAAAAAAGTAAAAAAATATGAAGTTGAAATGGTTAATAAAATAATTGATAATTAATTTAAACTTAAAAAGGTTGTTTACCTTAATTGTTCCTCAAATTACTGTTATCATTTTGGTCAAAAGTATCAGGATATCCTTTTAATTCACTTTTCTGTATTCCATTTTGGAATACTTTTGTATTAGAAAAATATAATAAAAACGAGGTTTCTGTTTCTGTAACATTAATGCAAATCTAGGTGAATTCATGAATAGTCTTAATCTACTATTCGTTGCTTTGTTAGTCGCTCACATGTACATCTAAATATTAATTGAGGATGAATTCATAGTTTCTTACTACATTAGGAACATAAATCATAGTGAGAACATTATTTTCTTGTCCAGCCTATTTTACAAAGAATCAATGCTGTCATGATTAATAATTATTATCGGAACTCATAAAAGCAAGTTGCCTGTAAATTTGTATTAATTATTACATCATTAATGTCTTAGTATTTTGAATACAAAGAAGGAACAACAAGTGTATCAGAGCGGTTGGATGTGAAGTAAACTATTAGACCAACAAGAACTGCGACTAAGATCGCTACTATGATAATAATGCCAATTATTTTTTTCTGAGACCAAAATCTTCTACTTGGAGACTCTTTTCAGTGCAAAAATTATTAAATGGTTCATTTAAAAAAAAAACATACAAGAAGAGAATTCTTTCATTTTAGATAATCGCCCATTTTCAAATGGGAAAAATAAGAAAAAAAGTATTAAAGATTTTTTTTCATAATTGTAAGCTAATCTTATTAACACAATTCTTCATTTTTTTGGGAAACTTTTGTTGATTAAAAAATAGATCATTATTGTTTTGATCCTTATTTTTCTGTGACTGAGTAGGAGGGAGTGAAACATAGAAATTAATAACTGTCATAGTTTTAGAAAAAGACTTGTTTTTAGTTTTTTCTCATATTTTAACAAAAAATCATTGAAAAATTGGAGGCTTACGGGCAATAGGGATTTATTGTGATATTTCAGCAACGGAAGGCTGTTCAGCTGAATTGATTTCTGGAGAATTATTCATATTTTTTTTCTTCTTCAGATTTTCTTGATTTATTATTTTTTGATGTTAATGAAGAAACAAATTGTGAGATTTAAATTAACTTAATTTTAATGAGTATTAACACAGACCTAATTTTATCTGTCCATTAAGATAGATTTACTTTTTGTGTTTTACATTTCTGACTTGAATTAACCATATTATTTTTATTTTACCTTTTAGAAAACTTGAAACTAGGATTGAAAGAGACAAAATCATTTTGTTAGATCTAGTTTTATTTCTTGAAGACTCATTTCATCTCCTTGGATAGTACTGAGATACTCTATTTTATAACCAGTAGAGGAGATTGGTTTTATTTTCTTCTTGAGATTCTTCAAAAATAAAATATATCCAAAAATGACAAATTTATTCCCATTCAAACACTAATTCAAAAAATTATAAAAAAAACTAACACAAGATTTAGGTAGTAATACCTATTATAAATTAGTGAAACAAACAATTAAACATTCAGCTAGTTATGATTTCTAGTTTTACAAGAAGAACAAATCTGTCGGTTTTGCTATAGACATAAGATCATTTGAGAAAACTAGAACCAAAATGAAAAAGAAAAGACATTCAATAAACTAGAAAGAATGATTTGATTCTTGAAATAATTTTAGTCAAAAATTATAAATGAAAGCAATATCACGACTAAAGTAATTTGATGTCTGATCGTTTCACATTGAACACAGTTATTTTAGATTTTATGTCATTAATTGTAGAACATAAATAAGCATATTCTAGTTGTTATTACATGAAAAGTGATTATTTGGTAATATTTTAAAAAAAAAATCCTACAAACGAAAGAGATTTTTATTTTTTTTGCCATCCATAAAACATCATCCTATTCAGAATGCTTTCGATTTTCAGAGTTGATGCATGAAGACATGACAAATATCGAAACAATAAGATGATTCTTGAAATAATTGGAAGAATTTATAAAAAAATTATGCATCTTTCCTTACATGAAGCTAGCCCCACTTTGATTAATCTCTATCAGTTGAGCTTAAACTCCTTAAAATTAAGTGAGAGCTTTCTCCAAAGCTGAGGAGGATTCTGCGATAATATCGGAATTTCACTTTATTATTATTAAGGGAAAATATCTATTGTTGGATTCATAGATGAATGAAAATAAGGAGGATTGTTGATTCTACTTTTATTATGCAAATATCGTTCTGTATTGCTTTTAGTAGTACACACAGAAATCAAGGACTCAGTACTATTCCCTTGGAGATTAACTGTATTTTTTCTGATTGCAATTTCTTGAATTGGATTAGCAAGGCTTGCATGAGAATTCATGCTCTTAATTTTGAAGGAATTCATAGTAGTTTAAACTGCATTGTTGTTTGGTTTAATTTCTTCAGCTTAAAAATGATTACTTTTTAGTTACTTCTTTAATGGGTTTATTGCACTTTGCTTCGGCAAGGGCATAAAAGAAGTGGCTTTCTTTGCAGATGAAGGCTTATTAGCTAATGTCAATTTAGATTTAGCCGATATTCTTTGTAACTTTTTAGATTATTTAGCTGTTTGATTTAATGAACTTGACGTTTTTTCAATGTCTGCAAGTAATGAAAGTGATTTGCTGAGTGTCCCATGAACTTACTATGCAGTTATCGGTCTGGATTGGAGAACATTGAAAGGGGAATCAGTAGATGAGAGATTTTTAGAAAAAAGTGCTGTTGTTGCTGCTGCTCCTGCGGATGGTAATTTGTTCGAAGATGAAATTGAAACTGTTCCAGGATTTCCAAGTGGAGACGCATATTTCCGAGGGGAAGAGTCTTCTGCTTTTGGAATGCTTAAGTCCTCTTGAGATACGCTTGACTATTGTCGTACTAGTGTATTAGGATTTGTACTCATATCTGAGAATGTATTTGGAAGATTCTTAAGAAATTAAACATTTATCCATTTTTTATTAATATTGTCGATTCCCGGGGAAACAGCGAGCAGATAATTCCCGAATGACTTCTAAGAAGAATCAAGACAAGAAGGAGGAGTCTTTAATGAACCAGATAAGCCCATCAGGGGTATCATCAATGAAGCTACTTTTTATTTGTAGTTTACAGCTTCTTTCATGTATTATTCTAACGTTTATTTCACTCTATTGTTTTTTTAAGACATCCACTAAAATAATAATTATTAATTTGAAACTGTTGTTGTTGTTGCTGCTGGTTCGCAGTCACTTTTCTCACGAAGCCGTCCTTCTGCACTTACATTTCCTTAGTTATCAGTACATTACTTTTGCCCAAAGTTGTCTTCTTGTTATTTCTATTATTATTCTAATTTATATTTTGTCTATTTCTGCTTAGCAGTTTATGGTCTAAGTGATCTTCCATTTAGATTTTCA
>Ga0302271_10000897_pt1 | contig 29476 bp, 18 predicted proteins | sample III_Bog_N1_1_FD_198767 | JGI IMG/M metagenome (GOLD analysis project Ga0302271, IMG submission 198767) | Peat permafrost microbial communities from Stordalen Mire near Abisko, Sweden - III_Bog_N1_1 | ecosystem: Environmental > Terrestrial > Soil > Wetlands > Peat | place: Sweden: Abisko... | reverse complement strand
GGACTGGGCCAAAGATTATGAATGGGGATGGACATCTTCAAAAAATCAAAAGTTCTTTCTTGCAAGATTGAATTCTCAGGAAACTGTTTTATACAAATTAATTTACAAAAGGGGGAGAAATAAAAGTAAAGAAAAAAGCAATTGAGCCATTTTGTTCAGGGTTCTTGCTTTTTTGTTAGCTTTCCTTAGGAAGGCACACAAAAACTCTGTCATTGTTTGAGAAGACTAAGTCATTAATCATTGTTTTTAAATCAACTAGTTAATATATGCATTCTGTTTTTTCAGATACATATGATTAGCAATTGCTTTTATGAAGAAGAATTTATACGTTCTTTCTTTTAAAAGCAGATCATTCAGCTATCGGGCTAATTTTGCAGCTTTTGGCCTGATTTTCAGAAGCTAATTTGATCCCATTTACCTAGATACACAACCCTTGAAAAAAAAAGAATTAAGACTAACATTCTCTCAAAATAAATCAACTCATCGTGTGATGATATTGAAGTTCCCGATTATTTGTTGTTATTTTATGTGAAATACATGTATTATCTATTCGAAATGAGCTTAAAATATCCACATTGTCAGTACATACCAAATATATGAATTTAGAAAGAAAAGAGAGAGAGAAATGCAACAATATACCAAAAAAAACCAAATAGTTGCAAATAAAAATTTAAATAAATTAAAAAATAAAAAATTAATTGGGAGGGAGGGGGGATTAATGTAATTCAAAAAAATCTTTGAATTGAGTGAAAAATCTTAAAGAATGTGTTTGAGTTCGTTCTTGTGAGTTTGTCTTAGAATTTTTTTTAAAAAAATGAGCAAAAGTTTTGATTTTTTTTTGAAAATATTGTTTTTTCTAGTAGAATTTACAGAAGAAAAAAAACTAAAATAACATCTCTGGGAAATCAAATTAATTACGAATTTAATTACTGATGGTTTGGGGACCAAAAAAAAACGAATGGATATCTGGGGAGTATCTTTTAAGAAAGAAAATTAAAGATTCTGTGAACAATATGCAATTATACAAAATGAATATCATAAATAATAATCTAATTTGCTCTTGCTCTCTCTCAGTTTTGTTCGTTGAGGATGACACTTGCAGCTCCCATACCGGTTCCAATGCACATGGAGGTGACACCGTATTTAGCCTTGGTTCTCTTCATCTCAGGGAGAAGTGTAGCAATTTGTCTAGCACCAGTGCATCCGAGAGGATGTCCGATGGCAATAGCACCACCCTTGGGGTTGACTTTCTTCATGTCGAGGCCAAGTTTCTAGCATGAGAAAAGAGCCTAAGAAGCGAAGGCTTCGTTGATCTCGTAGATATCAATGTCATTGGTGGTCAAGCCAGCTTTCTTCAAAACTTCAGGGATGGCATAAGCGGGACCAACTCCCATGATCTCAGGGGGAACACCGGCGACGGCATAGGCTACGAATCTAGCGAGAATAGGTAAACCGAGTTTCTCAGCAGTAGATCTTCTAGCGAGGAGAACTCCTGCAGCACCTTCAGTGACTTAAGAAGCATTACCAGCGGTAGTGGATCCGTCTTTCTTGAAGGCAGGCTTAAGCTTAGAGAGACCTTCGTAGGTAGTTCCCTTTCTGATTCCGTCGTCTTAAGTGATGGTAACTTCAGTTTCGTTACCATCCTTGTCCTTAACGGTGGTCTTAACTGGAACAATTTCTTCCTTGAAGAGTCCACCTTCCTAAGCAGCGGCAGCCTTTCTGTGAGACTCCACAGCGAAACGGTCCTAAGCTTCTCTGGAGATCTTGTACATCTCAGCGACATTCTCAGAAGTGACTCCCATGGGGATGATGCAGTTTCTAGCCTTGTCGTGTTCGAAGACAGCGTCGGAGATCTTCTCGGGGTCGACGCTCTTGTTCATGTCGTACATGGACATATTCTCAACACCAGCACCGATACCAACGTCAATGACGTTTGCCTTAATCTTAGCAGCGACAATGGAGCAAGCTTCAAGTCCAGAACTGCAAAGTCTATTGATAGCGAGGACATTAGTAGTATCAGGGAATCCAGCAAGATATCCAGCCATTCTTCCTTGGAACAAACCAGCACCGATTTGGAGAACGTTTCCAATAACGATGTCATTGACTTGCTTGGGGTCGATTTTAGTTCTTCTCAAGAGCTCCTCGAGAACTGGCTTGACCATCAACTCAGGGGCAGTATCCTTCATGAGTCCTTTGTTGGCCTTAGTCAAAGCTGTTCTGACTGCAGCGCAAATGACAACATCATCTGGGCTTTTAGCAGTAGATGAAACCTAGTTGCAGGTGACCTAAGAAGCGAGATTGCTGATTCTATCCATGACTGTGTGTGTGTTTTTCTTTGAGTGTTTTAGCTCTTTTGTTTAGTTAATTTTATTATCTTTATGATTCCAGACAATCACCCTCCCCAGCAGACTCAGCATTTAATGCCCCCCACATGAGATAATTTATCCACGTAAGTCATCGCTCATTTTCTTAATAACCAGCGCAATCCTCTGATGCAATATCTCAAAAGGGATTCTTCTTTTTCTGCAGGTGCGCATTCTGACGTAATTTACGTAATACAACATTCAAACACAACAATTGTGTTAATAACACAAGAAATTCTTCTACTTCCATATTTAGCCTATCAAATTAGCTCACAATTACTCATAAAACTAACTTTATTCCATAATTCAACCCTTTCTTGACAAAACCAACCCAATTCATGAACCATATTTAAACTTCCATTCGTCATCAGCGATACCCTTGATTTATCCCTTTCAAAATATCTTCACAAATAGAAGAAAATCTCCCCTAATGTTCTCTACATCCCGCAGAGAAAAGATACAATTATTTGTCCAAATATTATTAATATTTCCTCTCTTGGATATCCATATGTTTATTCATTCTCCAAGCCCATAGATACAAATGCATGGCTTTAAGATTTCCACATCCCGCAACAGCAAACCAACATTTTTTAATATCCCATCCTTTTACTGATCGTCACCTGTTGGTATTTCAGGAAAACTCTAAGTATTCCTCTTATTGAATAACTTACGCTGTCACACATTCCCTTCTGAAAGACTTTAATGATCCAAACATTACGTAAGCACAACAAAAAGAAACAGATTTCTAAATAAGCTGCTATGCATTTGTGAAGATATATTTACCTATTTCCTTGAAATAATTAAAAACACATGCAATACAATACATATCTGCCCTCCCCAGATTTCTACAAAAATCAAGTTGTATTTACTCCCCAAAGAAAAAAAGAACAAATTCAGCAACTTAATCGAAAAATCAAGTCCTTTTATCTTCTTATTTGGTCTTGTTTCTAGAAAAACCCAGAACAACACTAATCACAATCCGAATGTGTAAATAAAATAGCATTCCTTAGATATTTTCTAGAATTTATTAATAAATCTCAAATCATAAGGGTAATAAGGGTAGGTTTTAATCGCAATGCTATCCACAATTACATAACAACAAATGAAAAAACGCAGATCATGAATAGAAGAGTTGAAAATTGAACATTTGATATTTATTTTTGTCATTTCTTAAAATAAATTTGTGGAATAATTCTATGTATTTGTGGTCAACAAATTTGTATTAATAGAAGATCTGCCATTGAATATTCATGCTGTTGCAAGAGAGAGTTAATTCCTTGTGTATGTCTGTATCTCCGTTCGTTCACTTTTTGATTTTTTTCAAGATATAATTCATTGGAACAGCTCTACTTCTCTTTTAAGCTGATGATGCATCTTCTCCTTGATTTCCCTCTTGTCGATTATGAACAACATCCATCTACACTTTCGATACCTTTCTGTTTCGTTTCTTGTAGAGTTTATCTTTCTTCTCAATCCAATCATAAATTGATTCTAACGCTGTAAGTTTATTTTTATTCGTTTTTTCATGTTCATTCATAACATTATCTTTGCTATTGTTTTGATCTTAACTTTCCGCAGCTCCGGCAGAACCTATCCCTGCACCTGCAATACCTATTTACCTTTTACCATCTTCATCCATCATCGCATAATTATCCTCTTCTAACTTCTATTAAGCTTCCCCTACCATTACTTCTTGGTTTTTTAACGCATTATTTAATCTTTCATTTGTTGTGCTGATTTCTATGCTGAATGCAACGCTTCCAATACCTTTTAGTTGCTTAGTTTTTCCATCAAACAATAAGCTGCTTCCAACTTAACATCCCTCTGTGCCTTCACAAGTGATCTCACCGTTTTCACTGATAAACTACTGAGTGCTTGGATCGAAATATAAGGTATTCTCATAGTTCTTCTAAAAGAAATTCTCCAATTCCTTATATTTCTTGTATTTGTTGTATTTCTTCCCGTATTCCACGAGCATCACCTGCTAAGCTAGTTAAGGTTATTATGGTTAGATATTTGATGATTTAGCAATTTCATTAGTGTTTTGTTATGAATTGATATCAGCGATTATTGAAGAAGGCTGCTAGTTTTTTGCTTCTTATTATTTTCCTTCCTCTGTGCTTATTTTTCTCGACTACAATACTGTTAGTGGACCATTGGTATCGTCAATTTCCTCCCAGTCATTGATATCGAATGCGTTCTCAATAGCTTCAGCACTCATTGAAATAAATTATGATCTTTAAAAAAGATAAATCTTTTATGCGTTTTTACTTTGATTTTTGTTTTCCCTGTGTGTCTTCTTTGATTTCTGAGCTTCTTGGAGAGCTATCATTCAGAAGCCAGAGCCACTAATAAGGAATTCAAAATCTTTATTATTTTGATATATTCATTTTTAAGGTTTGGAATATCGATGAGAAAATCAATAAATTTCCTAAATTTATTCAATATCTTTGTACCTTTCTCGTTGTTGAGAGTTTTATGAGAAAAAACAAACAGGATTGGTGGTTTAATATCAAAATATGTACATTCCCTTAAGGCTCATACATGCACATTGAGCCATTATTACAAATAATTCCTGTTGTTAAATTTCACTATCTCCTTATCTTGTTTGAGATCGCTTTAAACCATCCATTAAGTTTTTCTTTTGAGATACATTCATCCCTCCTTATTTAAACACCATCTTTTAGAATACAAAAACATAAAGCCATTAGATTATGTAGATTCTTGTATTCTCAAATAGGCACATAATAGCCGAGTTATCCCCTCCCCCTCATTTTATCCGTCACAAAAACAAAATAGAAAATAGCTGTCAGTAGTAATAATAATAAAAGATCTAAGAACAGAAGAACAGTAGCAAAAGCAAATCAATTTTCCCCATATCCCTCTCATCGCGCTTGATCTCAGCAACTTAGAAGCCATTTAGTTGCTGAGATAGCTTTAGTTGTTCACAGGATTTCTCTACAAAAAAATTAATTTTTTTTCTTCTGTTAATTACATTTTTGTTGTTGCAAAAAACAACTTTATTTTGCAACTTTCGAAGACTTTTTATCTTTTTTTTCTTTTATAAATCTGCGCTGGATGCTTAATTGACGATTATCTCCACATTTGCAATGATTTTGTGGCTAATATTAGGCCTACAAGAATTTTTTTGTTAGTGAGAGATTAAGATCTAATTAAAAACTCTATTGTCTGTTGTTCACACATTCCCTAGCTCTAAATACCATATATTATTGTGATTATTTTAATACCTGATAATCTCCCCCCCTTTTATATAAATAAACCTCCTTTGGACAATATTATAATTTTGTTCTTCCTTCTTTCTCGCAGTAATCTTAATAAAAACAACACAAACAGAGATGAGCGGTGTTCTTCTGGAAGACTAAGAAAGAAGTAATTCATGAAGCAGCAGTGAAATAAGTGGTGTTTTGGACTGCTTTATTAAGAAAAGAAAGATATTTTATATAAATTATAAAAAGTAACAAAGTAACTTGGAATTAGTTTTCTATGGTACTTGTAATAGTAGTCTAATAAAATAACTCAAATGATGAACTATCGTACGATAACAGAGAGAAAAAAGTGAGAATATTAGAACGAAATAGCCAGATATTTCTTGGAAAGGGTTGAAGAGAAGAACATACGCTCAGCTTTCACCTCTTCAACACAATCAAAAAAGTAATTAATTCAATTAAAAAAATAATTAAAGGAGTAATAAAAAGAAGGAAAATATTAGTTGCACAGTGGTTGATTCATCACTAAGAAGACTAGAAAAAGAGAGTTAAGCGAATAAGGCTGATAAATAAATGGAAGATCTAGCTGAGAAGCTTGATAGCTTGGGTTTCTCCAAGGAAAAAACCGTTCTGAAGTTACTAGAAGGTGATGAGAAGATTTTATTGTCTTGCATGATATCCAAGTTCAACAGGAAGAATAAGCGATAAGAACGGAATATTATGGTATCTACGAAGGCTATCTATGGGATGTCCAAGAAGAATTTAAAGAGGAAGATACCGATTTAGAAAGTTGCAGGGTTGACTGTTTCGAAAATGGGAGCGGAGTTTGTGCTGCACGTCCCTGATGAATATGACTACAGGTATTCCACAGCTGATTGCAAAGACGCCGTGATCGAGATAATCTGCAAATCGTTCTGCGATCACATGAAATCGAAGCTAGCGTTCTTCTTTAGGGATGAGATTTCCTTAGAGAATTATTGCACGACGAAAGGAGATAAAAAGAAGGGAATTTCGAGGATGCCAACAGATAATGGGTTGCTTCTGGATTATAATTCCCTTGTGAAGCTCATTGCAGAGAGATCGAATTAGACTGGAGAATCAGTTTAGATCTTCCCTCCGAATCGAACGAGATCAGTGAATATTAATGATTTCTAGTTGCTGAAGGTACTTGGAAGAGGAGCGTTCGGGAAGGTCATGCTGGTGGAAGAAAAGGCTACCAAGAAAATATACGCACTCAAGTCTATCAGAAAGGTAAGACAAATGATCAAAGAGAGAAAGAGAGAGAACACAATTAGAATAATAAGTAATTCTTTTTTTCTTTCTTTTTGATAATCATTAGGAGGACATAATCGACAAGGACTAAATCGAGCATACAAAGACAGAGCGTGTGATCTTAGAACACTGCAACCATCCGTTCTTAGTGAATTTGATTTATGCATTTACGACTCCCGAAAAGATCTTCTTCGTGACGTAGTTCATGAAAGGTGGTGAGCTCTTCTAGCATTTGAAACACGCCAAGCGATTTGAAGAACCAAGAGCGCGATTCTACGTCGCTGAGATCGCTTTAGCACTAGGTCATTTGCATAAGTAAAACATCATTTACAGGGATCTCAAACCGGAGAACATTCTTATGGATGAAAACGGACATATTTGCTTGACGGATTTTGGCATGGCGAAAATAGTCAGGAAAAATGAATTAGCTATGAGTTTCTGTGGTACACCGGAATATCTCTCCCCGGAAATCATCACAGGGATTGGGCATTCGAAATCCTGCGATTGGTGGGCGCTAGGAGTGTTCACATATGAGATGCTGTTTGCATTACCTCCATTTTACACTTCCAACTAAGAACAGATGTTTTCAGCGATCAAACACACAGAGATTAGATTTCCTGAAAGACCAGCTATTTCACAGGAAGCTCAGTAGTTTATTATGTAGTGCTGCAAGAAAGACCCATCATAAAGACTAGGAAATGCCAACGACATTGAGGAAATCAAAAAGCATCCATGGTTGCATGGGATAGATTGGGAATCACTTCTGAACAAAACCGCTGAGCCGCCTTTTAAGCCTAAAATGGAAAATTGGGAAACTTTCTTTGACGAAGAATTCACGAAAGAGCAGCCAATAAACTCATATGTGCCAGATACAAACAAGGAAATCGTCGATGAGTACTAATAGGAGTTCGATGGATTCTCCTATAACCCAGCTGCACCGCAGTTAGCAGAGAAAAAGCATTGAATGAGTTTGTATCATTGTCATACAAAAAAACAAAATAAAATATATTAATTTACTTTCACTTTTTAACAGTTCATATTTCTTCATTGACTTCGCTATCTAAATCTAGAAATTAAACCAGATAATTCTATGTTCAACAGTGATACACATATTGATAATTCAAGAATGACACACACATACTGCATATTCTCCCAACATAACATTGGAAATATTTCCTCTTTTTCACATATTCCTCTTAACATTCCATATTTTGACCGTTTTATCCCTTTTTTGGTTTTGAAACAAAAAACAAATTAGCCAAAATTTTTACAAATATCCCTAGATTTGGCTAATATTTTTTGTCCAAATCTTACCAAGATCCAGATGCTACATTCGATGACTCATCAATTGCTATGCCCCAGATTGCATAGGAATGAGATAGCAAACTTCTAATGCATGAACCTGCTTGCCAATCCCACAACCGCAGCATGCAATCTTCACTGCCACTCATTAACACAGAATCACTTTGTTTGCATAAACACCAAACTGGACCAGAATGACCATATAATGTTGTAATTGTTTTATGGTTTTCCATATTCCAAATTCTAATAGAATAATCAGATGATCCTGTAGCCATCCGTTTACCGCTTTCTAATTCTAAAATTGACCATATCGGTAGTTAATGCCCTTTTAAGACGCATTCGACTTGCTAACTAGCGAGACTCCAGATTCGCAAGGTGTTATCACGACCTGTTAAACAACAAATTAACAGGGAATGTTTAAAATATCCTGAAATGTTTTAGATATTTTTGTTATTCTGTTACTTCCTGACGCAATCCTGCCATTCGTAAGTGCTTTCACAACTCTCACATAATCGTCATGCCCTGAGAGTGTTTGCACACAATCACCAGAAGATATTTCCCATACCTTCACTGTTTTATCTTCTGAACCACTCACTAATCTCCCAGGCTAATCGATCGCCACCGATAACGATCTAACCCCTCCTAAATGTCCAGTTAACACCCTAATCAATCTATAATCAACACTACTCCAGATCCTAATTGATTTATCACTAGATCCACTCGCAAACTAATTATTCCCTAGATATATCACCGCTCTAACCTAATCAGTATGATCAGTCTTTGTCGCTAAGGGTTCCCCTCCGTTAATCGCATCCCAGACTTTCAACGTCGAATCTTCCGACGCACTGACAAATCTATTCCCAGGTAACGCAGCAACATCCCAGATAGCTTTATTATGAGTGAATGTATGAATAACTTCTAATTTTCTGCTTGCCCAGATAATAATCATATTATCTTCACCACAACTTGCGAGATTTCCATCTTGCAACACAACTAGCTATTTCACAGGGAATTTATGTCCTTCAAGCCTTTTGAGCATTTCCCCTGTTTTGGGATCCCATAACTTTATTGTGTTATCAGCACTACCTGTAGCGATCGTCCCGTCTTGAAGAATCGCTAAGCAGTAGATGTATGTATTGTGGGCTTGGATTTTTTAAACAACACAGCTGTAATCTGGATCCCATATTTGAAGCACACCATCTCGAGATCCTGTCACGATAAAACCGTTTTTCATCACGCTAAGAGCATATACGTAGTCGTTATTGGATTCCAGAGAGTTCAAAATCTCACCAGTACGTAAATCCCAGATCTTCACTGTCCTTTATGGATTAAAAAGAAAGGGAAACATAAACAAAGAATCAGTTAAATCTCCCACCCTCTTCATTAATTGATTTTTACTTATCATCTGAAGCTGATATGAGTTTGTTATCCTTGGTGAGATACAGTCTTCTAATATAATCGTCATGTCCATAAAACGATCTAATTAACTACCCACTTTTGACATTCCAAAGCTTTATGACTTTATCCTACCCCGCAGATGCTAGATTCCCATCAGGCAATGGCTACAAAGCAAGGATTGTCTTGGTATGTCCAGTGAGAGCTTTTTCAAGTTCGTTTCTGTCTTGATTGATGAACTTAATGAGATTGTCCCTAGCAACTGCGATGGATCCATCAGGCATTGTGCAGACAGCATTAAGATTCTTGTCGTATAATTCGTTAGTCTGCACACAATGGTGACTTGATGTGTCCCAGAAACGAAGGGTTTCTAAAGAGAGAGAGAGAGAGAAGAATAGAGAAAAAAAACAAAAATTGCATATTTTGAGAAGTCAGGGGGAAATTTGAATATTTTTGTTACTGTCTTTCGATGCTGAGACTAGTGTGCCATCAGGTAGGACTGTCATATCCAGTACGTGGTCAGTATGTCCGACGTAGACTTTCAATTACTCAGTTGATCTGGAATGCCATGAGAGATCGACCATTTTGATTCCATGATGTATGAGCAACCCTCTTCAAAAATAAACAAATTTATTCAAGAATATGTTCATGATTTTATCCCCCTCCTCCCCCCTGTTTTTACTTGAGTTTAGTCTGAATGAACTGCAATATTTCTTCTCTAACTATACTGAATTTATTCGTATCAAATGTCACGAGATCCTTCAGTTTCTCCTTGACTTCAAACGATGAAACTGAGTTTAAACTCGTTTTCTTCAGCAGATTATCACATAACCCTTCTAACTACTCGAAGTTACTTCCCTAGCAGGTTTAAATCATCTCTTTTACTGAAGGTTCCTTTCGACTTTCCATTTGTTTACTCTCTTCTATTGCAGCATCAATCGAATCTCTCACTTGCTTACTTTACATCAAAAACTTCTCCCGCGCATTCTCATATGCGATCTTAGATAATTTCATTAAATCCACAAAGGAGTTCTACACACTAGCTTCAAAGGCTTTGCGATCTTCAGCTAGCTTCTTTGAGTTCGCATCGCCTTGCTCGAAAAGTAAATTATCTCTCAAGACTTACTCACGCATCGCATCTAAACCAACGTAGTTGTTTAGATAATTTCGGATTGGAATGAGGTTCTTCCCGTGATTGGAATGATTGGATATTGCACATGTTGGACAAGCTAGACGGTCCTTGCAAGTACCTTATGATTAGGGACAGAGAAAGAGATATATATATATGAGCAAAAAAATATGATTTAGAATTTTAAATGAGAGTTAAAATATGCAAAAAGGTTTTAAGAATCACTAACCTATCGAGCAGACAAATGTGATTGCTTGTGTTTCATGTCCTGGCTTCTTGCATCTTGCTCCGATGCTGAAGGTTTCAACTACTGAGTTCATTTTGAAGACGATGCTGATAACTAAAAGATCTTTAATATTTTGAGTTGTTTGGTTTTTTTTCTTGAGATTCTAAAAATCAAAATCAATTATTTATCGTGAATTTATTGATCAACCAAAGTGAGTGATTTCTGTTAACTTGAGATTATTAACCAACTGGGGGAGTATTTAGTGGGAATTTTTACAATTTTATAATGGCTTTACTTCAGAAATATCTCTTATTGACTTTAGATTTTGGGTTAAAATGTGAAACAAATGAAAAAAACAAATTCTTTTTCTGTTTTCTTTTTCTGCCATTCTGAAGGACTTTGAGTGGACGATTACATTTCTGATATTATTCTAAATTAGAATTGATTTAAGAAAATATGCTGTGAGAGTAAAATACCTTCGAAATCATAAGAAAAACTCCATCTCTAAGTTCATTATGAAATCGCTAAAATCTTTTTGAAAAATTAATCTATTTTTCCATCAATATTGTATTTGCAAAAATACAAAGAAATTCTGCATTTATTCGACAACATTAAGATGAACAGTTGAACATCTATTAATAGCTGCTGTTATTGAAAGTTTAATAATAAATTGCAACAACAAAATATGCTTAAAAGTTCAAAAAATATGATCTAGATAATTACATAAAAAGAAGAAAAATGATGAAAATACGCACTGTGAAAATGTATTTTCTTACTAACAAAATTAATACATAGGAAGGTTATCTGTCTGTGCTTCATGATTAAATAGCTAAGCTGTGGATAGGTGTATGTCTAAAAGAAAAGGAAAAAAAACAACTGCAGAATAAAACAGCAAGAATGTTGTTTTGCTTGTTTTTCGCAGATGATGATAATTGTTTTTGGTAGTTATCTTATCGAATCAGCATGTCTAGAAGCAATCATTGAATTCTTCACTCTCTTGATTTGGGCTCTAATAGAGAAATATCAAATAATTTTAGCAAAGAGAATCGAACAATAAAATAAAAAAGGAGACAAATATGTGTTTACCTCCTTATATATGAAGATCTTATTGACATCTTATTCTGCAAAATTATTCTGTATAACCTCATCCAGGAACTGTTACTCAACCTAGAGATAAATGGTCAGAAAGAAACACAAAGTCAGTCATTCGGTACCTGCGAAAATAACTTCTTAAAATCATAATTTTTTTTCCTTACCTCTAATGGTTACATGAACTCTGATCCTCTCCAGATATGCACTTTAATAACCCCATCAGATTACCTGCAGAGAATACATAGATTATCCTCCGTGAGATCGTCATAATCAAATATTGTCAATGGATCAGAGCTCTCAGGATATATGAACAAAATTGGTTTCATCTAAGGAATCTATGCATCTCCTTTTAAATTCCTTTCTTCTTGATTTGAATAGTCCTATTATTCCTGCTGGTATTGATGATCTTCATCATTTTCATCATTATCATAGTAGTATTATGGTGGTAATTCAGGTAGACTTGGATCAACAAGATCTAAAAACCAATTATCCCATTCCTTAACCATTCCATATGGTTATTCCGGAATAGACTACTACTACTACCACATACTCCAGAATTCCTTTGGTTCTTGACTTTCTTTGACGATTTCTAATGTATTATTCGGTGCGTGCTCGTATTTCCGAAGGTTATCAATATATTTTATAGCATAATCGATGTAGATTTGACTTCGATCAGCAGGGATCTAAGAACCAACCCAGAGATACAATTTATCAGAAGATTCAATGATAAATACCCCTCGAGGATCTAATTTATTAGTATTCATATGGTTAATCGCTGAATAGAGACCTTCCAAGAGCTGTAATATAAGATAAATCAACAGAATGAGAGAAATTTCCAAAAATACACAAATCAATCAATATTTTGAAAACTTTTCCCTCCTTCTCTTGTCTTACCATTTTCGCTACGATGAGATTCGGCTATTCAACTTGATGACTGCACACGCACCATACTCTAGGCTTTACTGGTATGCTATCAAAAGGCTAATACAATCGCTTGTAGAAGTTAATTAACTAAACTAAAAACCCCGCATTGGGACTAGCAACGTCCCTCCCCTTCTTCACTAATGCTAATGCCTCCTAGAAGTCAATCTTCTCCTTCCAAATCACATACGCAATGCACAGCGTCACTGACCTAACAAAAAGAATACAAACAAGATATTTAGATATTCTAACTCCTCTCTCTTTCTCTCTTAGTCTACCTTGATATCCCTTGCACACAATGGATAAACACTCTCCCTTATTATCTTTTGACTTCTTCAATCAACTCAATAGTCTCATAGAAAATTGCTTCGATATTCTCCGTTTTCGTGTCTTTCAGCCTGTACACTCGATAGACAAAATCCTCCGGGAACATATTCTTGCAGACATCACCAGCACAGTTGATGATATGAGTGATTCCGTTGGATTTTAGCTACTCCTTATTGTATGCGACGGTTTCTCCACTGACATAGAGCAACCCAGGTATGACAGCACTGCAGATCTACGCGAAATATTTGATTTTTATAGGTGTGTCTAATCGCTCACCGTTGCGCTCGTCAGATGGGTTGTAACCGAAGGGATTATCGTTAGGAGGTTCTTAACATATAAAAGGGTCGTAATATTATTATTCTTGTCCCCCTTATGAATCTTAGCCGTCTTCTGGATTGAGGTATCTGTCATTATTCTTGTCCATTTAAGCCTGTTGTTGTTGTTGCTGCTGGTATTCTTATGATTGTTTAGCAAACAAAGAACCTTTTGGGGTGGATTGTTTATTCTTTAGGAATGTTCCAGGGATTCTCATAAAGTTATTAAAATACTAATCCTATTGGTTTGATGATGGTTCTGCTGAGTGTGGTTAGAATGGCAGAGAAGATGGTGATGGTGGTGGATTCTACGCAGCAGCAGAGTCAATTCCTTAACAGAACAATCTCTTAAAGAAACGAAACTATGTGCTATTATCAGCATCACCAGCATCATTATGATCCTCTGCCAGTTGCTTTTCTATTCTTTCAGGTGGCAACTATGTCAATCCTTCAGATAAATCTATCTTTTACTGTTGTCCTTAACATTCTTGCAGGTCATGGTTAGTATTATTACGATCATCTGTAGACTTGCTATGCTGCTACTAATCTGTATTGTTCGATTGATATCCTTATTAAACTGCCTTCCCTGCACTCTCTGCGCATAAGAATCTAACAAGGAAGATATTCTAACTCATCTTACCAATCATGCTGTCTAACTCTGCAACAACAACAATAATACAAACAAAACCATATATAATAAATACTTCCATAAATATATTATTTAGCTTAAATAACTCCAATAGTACCTGTATTGTTCATCTGTTAGTTCTTCCCTAGACTCAGTGGAACCACTCCATATTATACATCTCCAGTTGTTTCCTAGTTTTTCTACTTATCCCTTGAAACCATCAGCCTTCCATAAAACAGTTCCCGCAGCAACTTCTCTTATCCTTATCCTATGATAGACTCCAGACCATACGCTGACGATAACCCTAGAGACTTCACTAAGGAATTACATTCCTTCCCATTCCACACGAATATCATGTGCTCATACGTTATTCTTTCTTCTGCACTTTACTCATGCTATTATTTATCTTTATTCTAGCCATGTTAGCTCAATAGAAACAAGCTATCAACAACACCAACGTTATTATTCAGTTCACTCTGTGACAGTGGTGTCTCTAATCCTCGAGGAGTCAGATTTTTGGAAGATTGCAAGATGATTTCCGACAGAGATGGAACAATTTGGGAAGAATTGCTATTAGATACTAGAATAGAATGCAAAAAAAGAGTAATGAGAATAAGAATATGCTTTAACATTCACTGCAAATAGATAATGTTGTAGTGATATTTACATGCTATGGAATGGTTACGACGATACACGAGCAGTACGACATAGCACTCTGCTGGAAGGAAGGAGAAATCTAAAAATGGAAGAGAAGTGTGTCAAGTTTAACATCAAGAGAGATATTTCAAATTTTTATAAAATAAATCGACTGACAAACGGCTAAGTAGGTGCTTGGAGACTCAGTAATATGAGCAACGCAATCACTCATTTTTAGAAACTTATTTCTTCTCTGTTTTTGTTTTTTTGTTACCTTTGCATTGAAGCTGTTCTAGCGTGATTGGCTAGCTGCGAATCTTCTTCTTCTTTTTCTTTGATTTGACTGTAGTTTCTTCGTAGAATCGCCAAATCTAAACGAGCAGTATTACGCACATGCAATGAGTATTCCATCAAATAAATTAGCATGTTTATGAATTCGAATTCAAATTCCTAAATGCCTTAAATGAAAAGTACTTTGATATTCTAAGAGATGCTACCTCCGCTGTTGTTATATGTTGTTTCACAACCCCTCTCTTTCAGATGTTCTAAATCAACCTGCAAGATATCCTCCAGTTCAGAACAACGCTCATCAATGCTTAAACTATCACCCATTGTAGAATGAATCCTCCTTCTCTTTTCTTCCTTTTTCTCTCTTGTTACCTCTCTAACTACTTTCTTTCTCTTATTTTACCCCCTTTATCTATCCGTATCCTTCTAACCTTCAATTATATCTCTACTTCTTTATCCTTATCCTTATCTCCACCTTGGTTCTTTATGTGCTATTTCTATTTCTTTTCTTTAGCAGTTTATTAAAGCTCTCCACTCTTATTCTTACTATTTCTTCCTTTATTATCCAATTCAATATTCCTAAATCACCCAACTACCAATCAATCCATAAATTAAATATTCTCTCTCTCCCCCTTTCTTCCCTTCTTCTAGTCTCTCTTCTCTCTCTCTCTTCTAATTCAGCAAAGCTAATTATTTAATTCCTTCCGACAATAATGTTGTTTACATTTTACATCTTTTTTCTTCGACCTTTTTATTTGTTTTGCCTTCATAATAAAGTTCTCCCCTTCTTCCCCCTCTTCTCCCTTATTCCTCCAAAGAGATTTATTTATTTATATTTAATCTTTTAGCAACACGGAAACGAATTGTTGCTGGACAATTACTTGATTATCTTTTTTCATAACCTAAAAAGCTGTGCATTTCGTTATTCAGTGAATCTTCCGTAAGTTTACGCAGAAACAAAATATTTTTATCAGCTACTTATTCGTAGGGCAACACTACAAGAAATATATTTTTCATAACAAACTGCATAACATATGAGATAACTCAACGCTAGCAATCACCATTAAGACAACTAATAAGGAAGCTAACACACTACTGTTAACTCTAAGGATATGCAGCTCGCTAGCTAGATCTATCATCGCAGTTAACTCGATGTGTATTTCAATCCTAGTCATCCAGTAGACTAATCAATCTCTTAAGATAATAATAACTCTTCTTTTTCGTTCGCTGGTATCTACAAAAGTAACGTAGGATGCAGGAGATACCATAATAACACACAGAAGAGTGCAACATCAAACACAGATATGCTTAGGAAGAGTCAATAGAGTGATTCTGTAGATCATCATTAGTAGCAGCAGGACCAGTAAGCAGTGACACAATAGCAACATAAATAATCTCTTGAGAGCAATGACAAGGAGACATACCAACGATTTGCATCTATGTGTGCGTAGATTATCTAAGCTGCTTTCAGATAGCATCTAAGCAGGAAGAGACTTTTATAAAAAAGAAACAACAAATAGGCATTTAGATCTCTCATGACAGGGGTGGTACAAGGTAAACATACATATAACATTCCCTCTTCTATTCTTCTTAATAATAAAATATCTTTTTGATACTTGCAAGGTTGGCGAATTCGCAAGGTGATGAGATTGTCTCGCATTAGGAGACTCAAAGAAGAAATGATCCCACTAATTGAAATCAGGAGGAACATTGTGTTCGCTGCTTTCAACAAGCAATAACAACAATAACAGTAGCATCTCCTTCACGATTCTTCTCCGAACCCTCAATCCATGCAAGCACTCTTATCAACCAACCAAGATTACACCCAAATCCAGTCGACACTCATACCATTTCACAAAGAACTGAATATCCTTATCATAAACTTAGCATCCTCTGGGCTATGGGTATTCGATGACAGACACTATGCGAACAGCACTGTTTAACACATTGCAGGATTCACTGTGTTGTAATCGCCCAAAGATAAACAAGGAACAACTAAGCAGAAACAATCAGATAGATTCTATAAAACACCAGGGAATAATAGGAATAGAATGTTGAAGCAAGGAGGAGGGGAAATGCTGTCGTAGTAATCTCCTTGGTACTTGCAATAGCATTCAAGCATTGACAGAAGTAGCAATAAGGGGAAGAATAACATCTCTTACAGCTAATAATATAACTACAATATCTCATATGATAATAATAGTAGTAATAATAACTTTTATCCAAGTAATGTCTCTGAAAACAACGTGCATTCATCATCACCACCTTTAGACAGTATTAGTCACTAGCATAAGTTTAACAATGAGTATATTAGGTAACTCTCCAAATAGCAATAGTAGTAGCAGGAATTGGAATAATAAGAATCGTAGAGATAACAGTAAGATGGCTAAGGAGATTAGAATGTTTATGGTTAGTAGTCAAATTCACCGCCAGTTTCAGCTAGGTTTGAAGGGAGTCGTTTGGAGTAACATGAATAGAAGGAAAGTATGGAAAAATAAGTAAAATAAGAGATTCCACTCAGCTAAGGAGAAGAAGACAAAGGAAATCACAAAGAACAAGCCAAGAATGTTGAAAAAACAATGTAAGAAGAAGTGTCTGCATGTAAGGATAATGCTAGTAAGAAAGAGCTGAAGGAAGAGAAGGTTGATAGCTAATAGAAAAGGCTATTAGAGGATTAATAGGTACATTAATAATAAATGGATAAAGGTATTGCCAAAAAGCAACATGATGATAAGATAGAAGGGAATAATGGTAATACTAGAGATGTAGAAGCAGATATCGAGTTACAGCACTAGCTGAGATAGCACAATAACAACACTGGAATGTCTTCCTCCTCCGTGGATGTCGTTGTTTAGAATGATAATGGATAATAATAATCATAAGTAATCAAGTCAACAAACAAATGGGATGATATGCCAGTTGGGAAAGGAAGAAAAATAGAAATATCTGAATATCCATCGGATTCATAGGAATTATCAGAAAAGAAAGACAATAAGAAGGAGAAATAATAGCAGAAGATAAAGAAAGCTTCTACAAGTGAGAATAAGGAAGATGATAAGGGGAAAGAAATAGGGTAAGAGTTAACATCATAGGATAAAGGATAAGAAAATAATAATTATGGTAGTGTTAAGGTTGATGATGGGTCGGCTAAGAAATAGATGAAATCTAATGAGAAAAAGGACGATCAAGAAGACGTAGAAGAAGATTCTTAGAAGAAATAATCCAAAAAAGTAACCAAGCCTAAGTCCTTTCTAACCCCTAAGAAGAAGCCTAGTGAATGCAGTATCGAAGGCAGTAACATTGATTCTAGCAGTAATAGCAGTCGAAACAGCAGTTCGATGAAAATAGTGCCATAATAGCCTCTGGAATAATAATAATAGCTGGCTAATGCAGATCAGCCCAGCAATTAGCGTAAAGCAGAGAAGAATTTTCTCAAGAAAGGATCATCGCATTCAGGCGGGAAGGCTGTAGTTGTAGTATCGTAGAAACTTAATTGGAAGAGAGTTGGATCTAAAGTAGATTGCTGGAGCACTAAGAAGATACCAGGGGAGAATCCGTAGGAAGAGGATGATGTGGATGGCGCTAATAGGAAATGTGTTTCTGCGGGTAAATAAAAGAAGATGGCCTAATAATAACCTTTGAAATCAACTAATAAACATAAGAATAGCAATGATTGTTCGCAGGATTAGCAAGATTCTTAGAATAATTAATCCATTGGGGAATTCTCGTTCACGAAGGCACAATAGAAACAATAGTAGCAGTAGTAGAGAGGGACGAAGACGAAGAAAGGTGCAGATAAAGGAGAAAAATAACAAGAGAAGTCAATAGGGAGGGAGAACAACAACAAGAAATAGATTATTTCGAATAAATCTAAAAGATCATCTTCAAGTGACTGGTTGCATTAACCGATGGGTGAAGCAGAGTAAAAATAATACCAACAAACAAAATGTCTTTTGATTTTTAAAGAAGCCTATTTGAATTATTGATATTGTTGTCTCAAACACCATTAGGATAACAGAAGTACTTGAGAGTCAGCCTCCTTCTGCATTGCAGCTTCCAAGTAACAACAACAACAAAATACTGAAATAATAAATCAATCTTTATCACTATTGATATTCTTCCTCTAGGATTTGAAATATTGTTGATTTTTAATTGGTTGTTTATTGACTGTTTCCAGCGATCGATGGGTTGTAGTCGAACATGGCAGAGATGTTGAGACTCAGAGATGCTTTGATTCCGTTTATTTAAACGAATCTGATGTTCCTCGATCACAAAGATCCAAGGATATTTACAGTAAAAGAAAACAGCACATTTTGTGAATATATTTAATGATATGTCTCGTAGGCTTAATTAAACTAACATACTTTTGTCTTGTTAACAGAAAATAGCAAAAGAAATCATCAAACAAGCAAGCAACAACAATGAATATTCTAATTGATTGAACGATTAGAATAGCTTAAATAAATCTCAATGGTAAGTCAGAAATATTGTAGATTCCTCTATCTTGAATCCTGCATTATCTGCTAATTTATGTTTGTATATTTCTTGTGTATTTTCAATGCAAAATCATAAAAGAAGCAAAAATATTAAATATCTTTATTTTATGTTAAAATTCACCTCTGCTTAGTTATATACGTTTGATTTAATTGAATAGACAACTAACGAAATATCTAACAAATAATTAAACAATTCATACATTAATGATGCAGGCAGATTGGATTGATAGATGGATTACTGGAAAATAAGGTCTTGATATAACAAACAAAAATAGAAGAGAAAGAGAGAGAGAATATCGAAAGATTTTTATGAGGGGAGAGGAGATCTACCATATGCTGCGGATATTTTAGATAATTAAATCTGGAAATATAATAACCCCAAAGGAGAAGAAGGAGAGGTTGCTTTTGTGTTTTGAAGAGTGTCTTATTCTAAGGAGGGGTTCTTTTTAATTAGTTTTGGATATCAAAATGATGCAATAGGTGACATAGCATAGTCATCTTTAGTTCTAGGAAAAAAGATGATATTTTTCTCTTCAACAAAGGTATTGTTGAAATGAACCAACAACAACCCCAAGAGGATTAGCTTTTACGTCTTCAAATGGAGCATTCCATAGCATGTCAATATGAAACTTCAGTTAAACTCTCTTAACTTTCTATTATTCTTTAGCTTATTGTCTTCCTTTGAATTCGGTTGTTGGTTGCTGTTACGATTACTGCATTTCTTCGTTAGTTTCATTTGTTGTTGAAGCACTTCCTCCTGAGCTGTGATCATCTTCAGAATCCTCCATTTAGCAATATGGAGAAGAAGAATAATAATGCTTTTGTTGTTGTTGTTTGATAGGTGTGAAATACTACGATGGAATGATTGTTGAAGATGATATTTAACTCTCAAACCTAGAACTACCTTACGATGGCTGGAATATATCAAACAGAAGGCTACTGCATTCTCGCGATTAGTAATCACGATATGCTAAATCATCCCAAGATGAGGAATCTTCGTTATCAGGGTATTATTATTGCTATTTTTACAATACTTCTTTGATATTCTTAACCTACTTCTTAGGTCGATACGTTGATGAATCTCTAAACGAATCCCAAGCATCCATCTCTTCGTGACTTAACCCATATAACTTTAATGATTGTCCTTCTGTCATTTGTGTTTGTTATTAAAAAAGATGAAAGAGCTGATTGTTCTTCTTATTCTTTTGTTTCTTTCGCGGATTGAAATTAATTGATTTATTTCAGCCAAACTGTGAGAGAAAGAAATAAACAGCTTTGAAAGATATGCCTGTGGTTTCTATATGGGGAGGTGATAATGGATATTAATAGGAAGAATTCAGACATATTTATAGATTGTTTTACATAAATATGTTTGTTTTAAAAATAAAAGAACGATTATTTGAGTAGATTTGTTAATTAATAAAAAATGAAGGCGATTCAAAAAGTCCTGCCTTTTGGAATAAAAAAATGAAAATATTCATTCAATTATCATCATAACATCTATTTTGTTCTCCCTTTTCTCTCTCTTTTTTTTTGAAGCAGAGTTCTCAACTCAAAGTTGTTATCAGAGCAAATATTATTATTTTTATTCAAAGCCCATTTATAATATCTCTCTTCATTTCATATTAATAACTTCAAGGAGTACCCCCCCTCCTAATTTAAAAAAGTAGTTTTACTTTAAGTCCGGTGGGGGGAGGAGAGGATGCGAAAAATCCATTGAAAGTTACTCAGATGATCAAGATAATTAATTAGAAGGAAAAGAATAATACGAAGAGCGACAATCAACCTCTCCCTCAGTTCATATCCTCAGCCTTTAATCGAAGAATCAGGAGAGAAGTTAAAGATTACCCTCAGCATTTCTCCCCCCCCTCCAAAGACAGGGGATGATTAGCTCAGAACAAAATCATAATTAAATTAATTATTATTCATTCAAAAACCTACTCTCTGTTTTCGAAATAAACTTCACATCAACTATTCTGATAGAAGGCATTTTTCACACACAAATACACAACAACAACAAAAAAACTATCTATTTATTAAGGGGAACCTAATCATATTTTCTCTCTTACTGAATTCAATTGATGTTTTCCCATGAGATGGTACTCCATGGATTAGCTGGTTCTGTTGCAGCTATTCTGTCCACTGCGTTGCTCTTCCCTATCGACTAAATCAAAACACACCTGCAGCTTGTGTAAGCAATTATTTGAATCATTAGCTAGTGCCGTTGAAATCCTTTGTGTGTTCTCCTAATCATACATTCACATGGAATCGTCTATCGTCCATGCAATTGACTAGGATTAGGATGGGAGGGATACATCATATTAAGGAATATTTTTAAATTGAGGAAAAAATAAATATTTTTTTGGTTGTATTTTTGCAGAGAAAAGACGAATAAAGAATAGAAGATCTAAGAGAAACATGAAGATGCTATCACAATTCGATCGATTGCCAGGAAGATCCATCAGACAAGAGGAGTACAAGGTATGGTTGAATGCTTAATATTATCTTCCATTGTTGAAAAACAAAGTGCTAAAATATTATTTCCATAAAAAGAATCATAAAAAAATAAATATCCGCCCATTATTTTGGTATGCATATGGGTACTTTTCTTTTTGATTTCCCTTTCAGTACCCCCTTACCCTCATCTCTTTTCCTCCCCAATGTGTTAATTCTCCTTGGAAAGCATCAGTAGCGGATGTAATGCAAAGTAAAAATCTCCCAAAGATGTTTTAAAATGCTATTTCAATTTAAATTCTTCAATCCCTCTATTTTGATAGCATTATTTTTCAACAATCTCATATTTATCCAGTATTCATTGAGAAAAGTAGCTTCCTTTCTTCTATTTAAACTTCCCCACTAGTAGCGCAAGCATCCTGATGATCGAATAATTCCAAGCAAAACATACAAACACATAAATATAATTCTCTCCCCCACTCCCCCCTTTTATTTTGTTTCTTCACCTTAACCATCTGATCACTAAATAACTAACTCCTTTTCTTGCTCTTTTTAGGCTTTTACAGAGGAATAATCCCTGTTCTAATAGGCAATTTGGTTTCCTAATTCGTATATTTCTTCTGGTACAATTTCATGAAAATATCCACGCAAGGATCGTTTGAATCCCACATCGTTCATTATGCTTGCTGCTCGACGATCGCAGGGATCATTGCGTCAGTCTGTACTAATCCATTCTGGGTACTATAAACAAAGATGCTAGAATCCAAAAAAGTAAAAAAAACTATTAAAAATTATATTTTGAACACAATCAATCAGTTGGGTATGCTTTTGGGAATTTTATAATTAAAATACTTCAATCTAAGTAAAGAGAAGGAGAAGAATAAAGGATATTTCTCAGATCAGTTAAAGACTGGGTGTCTCTGCTACTTACGTATTAATCCCCCAATAAATCCTCTCTTTCTCTGATCAAAATCCCAGAATTATTCCCCAATTCTATTTTATTTAAATTCCCAATATTTTTTCATCTCTCTCGACATATTTTTGATCTCTCCTCCTCCTTAGAACGGCATTCGAAGTGTCATACGTGAGGCTCATGAAGCAGAAGGCATTAGAGTGTTCTTCAAGGGCTTAAGCACTTCGTTATTCTTAGTTTCCAACCCCGTCATCAACTATATTTTCTATGAATCCTACAAAACATACACAGCTTCATTGAATTATCATCCAAGCTACGATGCAGTGATATTCTTCATAGGAGGAGCCATTGCTAAGCTCATTGCTACAACGTTCACGTATCCATATCAACTCATCAGAACTAAGTCACATGTACAAACACTAAAAACAATTAGAATATTGTCATTTTTTTCCATTTTTGTTAAATTCCCTTACTAATTCATTTTGTTGAACCATTCTCACCTTATAGGTCAGCAAGTCCAGTTCATATCGCTAGATTATTAGGAATGTCTATGTTTCCAGTGGATTCAAAGGGTTCTATCGAGGTTTCCTACCAAAATTATCCTAGACAGTTCTGAGCAACGCATTTTGTTTGATGTTTTACGAAGAGATCTTCCTGTTTCTGAAAGCGCTATCATCGCATTCGCATGCATTGCATCCGTACTTATAGCTGTTTAAATATCCTTGCTCGCTGCTTGTGATACTCTTAGCTGCTTCGATTTTCAAGGAATAAGAACCAGAATAAATGGATGAAAGCGATGAAAAAAACAATTAAGATTTCGCTGGTATTTCAAAAGAAGATTCTAAAATTAATGATAAAAACAAGGAGAAATTGATGAATTGAGATGTTTTTCTTATGATAGTGTCTCTAGTTCAACATTACTCAGCAATAACTAATAATAAGCGACAGTTTATTTATTAAAACCTTAGGTTCAAAAACAAATGAAATCCGTTTATTAAACAAATCAAACAAATTGAGAATCAGTCTCCGTTGCGCTGTGAGAAATAACAATTAGATGTCTCAAATCTTCCCTTTGAGCCCTCTCTGACTCCTTTTCCTATAGTTATGCTGATCTTCTTTTCTCCTGATCCTCAAAATATTCAAATTATTATTAAATAAAAACAATATTATATTTTTTTTACGATCTTTATATTTAACAATTTTTAAATTCCCAAAAAGGTTATCTTTTGAAGATAATTTTTTCTTTTATCATTATTATAAAAACTCATAGTTATTCAATCATGTTCACTATTGCATGTTCTATATTACTCTGCTATTAGCAGTCTACATTTTATTAAAACCACACAACAAATATTTGGAAATTGTACATCTATGATTTTTATAAAAAACAGTCATAACAAATTAAGATTCTGAATGTATGATCCTCTTTCTTCATTTTTATGTACTCTTTGTATTAATCTTGCCTTCTAAGACTGCCTTGTACCTTCCTTTTGTTGTTGCTTGTTATTTCACTATTCTTTCTTTTTTTATCCTACTTTGCTGAGTTCTTTGTTGTCATAGAAATTATTAAGCATTGTCTTTGTTATGTAGTTGAATATCGTTTTTATTAAGAAGAGTGTCCAATAGCAGTGCATCGAGAAGAGCAGAATCAGCTACACGAACATGTAATGCCAACAGTTTTACACTATTTCCCTAAAATCAAAAAAATAATTAATAAATAAATATTTTCGAAAAAAAACACACACCAAGGAGAATTATTTCTTATTGTATTGTGTAGCTTACCATAGTGCTTGTTCTTGAATAGGATACTACAGGTAAAGTGTATGGATAATGCAAGCGGGGTAGATGAAATTCCTCGATCCTATCCATACTATCACAGCAGTTAGCAGAATCAAATTAACTAATATTTTATGCTTGAATTGCATATCCAAGTATGATCTTCCTCCCGCGAGAATGATATCGCCAATATCATGCAGCACAAGCACAAGTGTCGAGACTTGCATGAAATTAAAGTAGCAACTGTAGAATATCAATCCACTTGCCATGAAGTGATGCAAGGTGTACTCATAGTATTTCAGTTCCTCTTGCTTTCTGAAGAACACCAGCTCGATTAACGAGAAGAGATGGTTGCCGAATTAGAACATGTTGTAAGCGATAATTAGACTTCTGTGTTCATAGTTGGAAGTGATCTGTGGGTAGTCTTTCATCATTCCTTCACAGGAACCACTGCCACCGAGATACCAAGGCATAAATACCATCGCATGGAATGCCCATAGACTGAATGACTAATTTGGTTTGAAAAGAATTAGGGATTAGGAGAAAAAAAGTGGAAGAAAATTAATTTCCAAAATGGTTTGAAAAGTAGGGGAATAAGTATTGATAATTGCGTTTATTTATGCCAATAAACCCTAAATTTTTTAGTATTTCAAATTTTCAGTGAGTTTAGAGTTGATTTACTCATGAAGAGCAGCCACCTTGCTTAGGATATTCAATTGTTTCCCCCAATTTATGAGAATGTAATTTTCATGTTAAATATCTGGAAAACAGTAATTTCTCTCTCTCTCTTTGTCTCTCTCTTTCTTTCTCCTTTCCCCAGTAATATTGTATTTTTTTATTTTTTTTTCTCGTTTTCTCTCTCTCTCTCTTTGAGTTACTTACTGTCGTGGAGGTGTAATAAATTGTATCGAATATCCATTTCAAAATCTTCTTTGTTCTGAACTCTCTCTGCTCGCCGACGTATTAAGCACTGAGATTCGCTAGCACCCAGCTATAGCATTGCTTCTTGACAATGGACTTCAACCCCTGCAATCAATCAATCGATTCCATTAAACATAGATACATGCAGTTTGCCTATTAGCTAAACCAATGAGAATAATTTTTATCTTCTTTGGAGTTTAAAAAAAGAATAAAGTGCGAAAATGTACAAATAAGATGAACACTGCGCAGAAGGAGATCAGACAGTACGACCAATCAAGCACCCATATGCCTTATTGACGAGCATACTCACGGAATCGAAGGAGATCTCTGATAAAGAATGAGAACAATCCAGCGATGAAAATGCATATGATTCTAAACACGTCTTCGGAGTCATTCACTTTCATAATATTCAGGAGTCTCTTTTAAAATGAGAGGACCACTTAGGCTTCAGGTTCTTACTCGCCTTTAGCAGTCTGTTTTTGATTCTTGGAATGTTTCACCTCAGTCATGCTTATTTGTTTTATTTCTACCCTTTTTCGCAACGTTTTATCTTATTTTTCAATTCACTTTTTTAAAAGAAAGATACAATATGCAATTAATTGATTAAAACAACAGCAGATAATTATCTCCTATTGTGTAGTATCCTTCCCTCTTTCTCTCTCTTTCAATCCTCTTTTGCAAACCTAAATTAACATCTCAAATTCAAAGAATATTATTGGATAATAATTAAGATTCTCCCCACATGTTTCTGACTTAATAAAAGCACCCCGTAGCAGGTATGAAACTTTTTGAAATTTGTATCAATTAATTCCTTTGAGACTGCGAGATGGAATATTGATCAATCAATCGATTGCAACCATAATCAAACACAGCAATAAGTGGAAAGAAGACATCCAGATTCATGATTTCCCTCTCTCTATTTCTCTCCCCTTTCTGCTACTTCCTTCTTCTTTAATTCATCATAAAATTATCTCTTTTTCGATAATATTTTCTTCTCAATCCCTCCCTCCTCTCCCCCCAAGAAAAAACAAAATAGCAATACTTCCAGCTTTAATATTATCAAAGTTACTGTTTTGAATTACTTCCCCATTCGTGGAGATCCCCCAGAAATTATGAAGCTCCTAAGTAATCTCACAATTATTATTAGTTATCTGTTTAATTTTGATTCTAGGGTAATTTATAAAAATAAAAATTTCTTTTCACAGACTTGCATTAGGAGTAATGAATCTGTGAATATCCCTTTCAGAGATGCCATATTCATGTAGGATTTCAAGTGTATGCTATCCTCGTTTGGGGGGTTTCTTATGCTACTTTGACTTTTCTTAATGCCTTGAAAGCTAAGGTTATGGAGCATATTCAAATCCATGCGGAGAATTGGATTATTTTATGATGAGTTTATCTAAACTCGGGTGATGATGGAGAGTATCCATATCGACAACTGGTGATACACAGCAGTCTAAAGGTAGGAATATATCCATCCATTCAGTGCTAGATTTGGTAAAGAAAGTTTATTGAAACTACGCCGAAACAGCTGCATATTGAGATTAATCAAACTAGGAGTTTATTAATTCTTCTGTATTATCCAACCCAAGTCCAGTCACAAATCGACTAAAGAATTACTTTTCAATGCAACCTACTGCAAGATACTTACCGTCCTTGCACTTTTATAATACAAACAACAACAATTTAGTATCACAATTCAATATTCAATGAAATTAAGTGATTCTTGGGGGGGGGGATATTTCATATGTTTTTTTGCCATTTTAATATAAATTAGTTTTACTCGATAAGTTTAATAAAATGGTGCGCCTCCATCAAGGAGATTATTGCCTCTTGGTTAGTTCCAAGCTCCGATCTTCTTCATATTCTAAAGGAAACTGCTGATATAAGCTACACAGTCCGTTAAGCTCACATCGACGACTTATCCCTAAGGCAAAAAAACATCATTTCAAGTTTCAAAGTATGACAACAACAAGGTAATCATTTATTTTTAGATTTTTATTTGTAATTCTGTTTCTTTTTTAAAAATTGAACCTTATTTGTTCTTTCTCTTTCGAAGAGAGCAAGCATAATCCCGATGACACCGAAAGCACCACCCCCAGCGAAATCAGCGAGGATATTATTAGGAAAGGAAGGATTCTCAATTGCTTTCCCAAATGTACTTAGTATCCCACTGTAACTCAGATAGTTAATGTCATGACCTGCCTAAAGAAATAACAGCAAAAAGAGAAGATTTAGGGAATCAAAGGGAGTGAACAGATAAGGGTAACTATTCCTTGATAATCTATAAGTTTACTAGATCTTTGAGTGGTCCAGTTTATCCATATCCAGTGAGTCTAGCGAAAACTAAGCGTTGATTATCAATATTCTTTGGTCCTAGTCCTAGTTTCTCTAGTTTTCCAGGACGAAAGCAGTCAATAACTACATCTGCTTTTGACATCAGCTGCTTGACAACCGAAACATGAAAGGGATCTTCAAGATCAGCAGCTAACGATCTCTTTCCCCTGTTGAGATATGTGTGATTGACATCGATACTGATTGGATTAGGGTTTTTCGATCGATTTATAATTGTCACATCAGCTCCGAAATCAGAGAGAATCATACCTGTGAAGACAGTCGGAGCGAGACCTTCGAATTCGATTACTTTGATACCACTTAGAGGACCTTTTGATGACATTCCTAGGTGAGCTAGTTTTTAAGAGCAGAGGAAAGTGAGATAGATTACGTCAATTAGTGTTTTTTGTTGAAAAAATCAGCTAAAAGGAAATTGATTAGATTTCCGAATGACGACCAAAACAAATGCTCCTCAGAAATTAAAAGATAGGTTTTTGCTCTTAATTTTTTCGAATTTATAGTAAAATCAAAGAGAAGTAGTTACATACGTCCCTTAGATGATGTTCATCGTATTTTCACGAGATAATTATTATTAATTCACAACGAAACAACAAACGAAACAAAACAAAAATAAAAAGAAGAACTTTCTCTCTTCATTTAATAATTCCTTTTGCCTTTCATGAGTCTCCAAGCTTATGACATGACGATAATCGTCAAACTTTTCCTCAAAAAAGCCCCATTTATTCTCCTCCTTCAATCTTTCTTCACTTTCTTGGTAACCTTATCTGTCACAAATGATCCCATACCAAAATAATCATCACCACCTAGTTTATCTTTCTCGAATTCCACAGGACGACTACGACCACCTGAAGCTGCTGCAGAAGAAGAACTAGCTCCTTCAAACCCTCTAGCTGGTGCTTTAACTACTCTTGTGATATCGGCTTTCTTGCCATCATCTTCATCGTCATCATCTAAATTAATTTCGTGATTGTTCCTGTAGATATTAGCATTCGAACGATCAGCAAACAATGCCTTATCGTAGACTTTATTCTCGTCATCACTGCCGAAACCCTAAGAAACATTACAAAACAATAAAATTATTAAAAACAAACTCTTTTTATCTACAAATATCAAAAACATTTAATTCTAAAATTCTTATTAGTTGTGTAAATTTACAGCATCAAGCCCTGAGGACTAGTTAAACAGCCTGGAATCAAAGAGCACTTCCTTTGAAATTGTCGGTTATGCTTGACCTAAGGCTATCTTCTCAGAGATATCTCTTTCCGCATCTCTAACTTATTTTGCTTTCTTAGATCCTGCATTTTCTAATCTCATTTATCTTTCGATTTCTCTCTTCTCAATATAACGAATCTCCTCTCTCTTTTTGAACTCATCGAGTTGCTTTATGTCATCTTTAGAAGCCTCATCACGTTGCACTTTCTAGCTGACTTTCTGTTCCAAT
>Ga0302271_10000896_pt1 | contig 29477 bp, 26 predicted proteins | sample III_Bog_N1_1_FD_198767 | JGI IMG/M metagenome (GOLD analysis project Ga0302271, IMG submission 198767) | Peat permafrost microbial communities from Stordalen Mire near Abisko, Sweden - III_Bog_N1_1 | ecosystem: Environmental > Terrestrial > Soil > Wetlands > Peat | place: Sweden: Abisko... | reverse complement strand
ATAATACATACCAAAAATTCTCTGATTTACCAAATAATTCTCTTAAAAAACAAATCAAATATATTATATTAAGAAGTGACCATAGTAAATTAGAAAAAGATCTTAAGAATGTAGATATAGTTACAGCAAAAGAGAATGCCCCAATAACAAAAGAGGTACTATATTCGAAACAAATTAATGACATTATTAAAAATAATTGGAAATCATTAAGCCAGGGGGAATATATTATAAAACCCATTCATTTTGAAAAAATTAATAATGATAACTCCCAGACAATTAATGAAACAATGAGATATTTTGCAATACACAACGCAACTCTAAATATGCATCTAAATAATAATCACATTCAAGGTGAAATTATAGATTGGAATGATTATGCACATACATCGAAAAATAAAAACAATGATGATTCCATAATAGGGAAATTAAAAGATTTTACAAATAATCAAAAGATAAAATTGATTAACCGAGCGTATGAAATACAGGAATCTGACAAATCTAAGAAATTTATCTTAAGAATTCCTATAGATATTAATTTGAATAACGGATCTTCAGAGGATTTTATAGATGAAATAAAAAAATATATTGAAAGGGGTTTTTATAATTTATAATTACAAATATTTATATCACGTTAAGAAAGAAATAGAAAAATAGAACAATACAACATACAATTGTATAACTGATTAAACCAATAAGCCAAAAGAAATTATATATTTTATTTTCTAATAAAAATTTTCGTTTGATTTTCCAATTGAATTTTATTATAGCTTCTATGGTAAAACATATTAATGATGCAATAATCATCCCAAAGTACATTGAAAAATAAAAAAATAATACAAGAGATGCAGCTAGACCCGTACCATAATTATTTTCAGGTGAACCAGTATTTAAAATCAAAAAGAATAGATGATAAAAAAAGATCCCCAATAGCAAATATATAAGAAATGGTATCGCAACAATGTGCGTACTTGGACGTTCTTTCAGCCAATGATATATTTTTTGTAGTTTTGATTTTAAGTCTTTCATATTCTATATATTATACCAGATTATGTGAGAATGTTTTATATATTTACGGTTTGGGTCAATTATCTTTAATGGTGGGAACGCTTTGCTTTTCCCACCATTAAAACTAAACATATACAATTCTGAAGTGTTAAACGTTGAAGAGTAAAATTCAATCGTTCATGTCCAGAATCTCTTGAATACACAAATTTTGTCATTGCACGATGAATTTTATTTACCATTTGAAAAGATTCTTCGGGGCTAATGCCTCAGAATGACGAATCGTTTATTGCTATCAGTTTGGTAACGCTGACTTATTTTTTCTAACCAAGCTTTTAAGCTTTAGGCTGCCAAGCCTCTAAACTTCCATTTACCCCTCTCGTGACATTTCACGGAGTTTTTTAAGTTTGTCTCGAATTTCGGCTGCTCGTTCAAAATCAAGAAGTTTAGCTGATTTATGCATTTCTTTTTCAAGTCTATCAAGAAGTTTAGGTAAATCTTTTTTGGATATATTCAAATCTACCATTTCTTCTGCAACCATATCTTCAAAGTTTCTGTAGCTTTCGACGAGCAATAATAGATTATTTTCAACAGGTTTCTTAATAGATTTAGGAATAATTCCATATTTTTCGTTGTGTGCTTTTTGAATTTCTCTTCGGCGATTTGTTTCGTCAATCGCTCGTCTCATTGATCCAGTTATATTGTCAGCGTACATAATAACTTCGCCATATACGTTTCTAGCTGCACGTCCCATTGTTTGGATTAAACTTGTATCAGAGCGTAAGAAACCTTCTTTATCAGCATCCATAATTGCGACAAGTGAAACTTCAGGGATATCCAAACCCTCTCTTAATAGGTTGACGCCAATAAGAACATCAAATTCACCAAGTCTTAAATCTCTCAAAATTTCGACTCGTTCCATAGATTTTATTTCACTATGCAAATATCTTACTTTTATATCTTGTTGCAAGAAATAATCGCAGAGTTCTTCTGACATTTTCTTTGTAAGAGTAGTGATAAGAACTCTTTCGTTTTTCTTGGCTCTTAATTCAATTTCTTTAATCAAATCAGGAATCTGTGTATCAATCGGTCTTACGCTGATTTTAGGATCAACAAGTCCAGTAGGACGGATAATTTGTTCAACAATTTGTTGTGATGAATTTATTTCAAATTCTGATGGAGTCGCTGAAATATAAATTTTTTGACCAACCTTATTAAAAAATTCTTCATCATTTAATGGTCTGTTATCTTTTGCACAAGGAAGTCTAAATCCATAATCTACGAGTGTATTTTTTCTGGCTTTGTCACCATAATACATTCCTCTTAATTGGGGAATAGTTACGTGGGATTCATCAATAACCGTTAGAAAATCAGTTTGGAAATAATCCAATAAAGTTGCTGGGGCTGTGCCAACCGCTCTACGTTCAATAATCCTTGAATAGTTTTCTATACCTGAACAATAACCCATTTCTTTTATCATTTCTATATCATATTTGACACGTTGTTCAAGTCGTTGAGCCTCTAAAATTTTGTTTTGATTTTCAAGTTCGACTAATCTGTTTTTAAGCTCTTGCCTAATGAATGAGATTGTTTCATCTACATTTTCATCATATGAAAGATAATGTACAGCAGGATATATTACAACTTTCTCTTGAGCATCAAGTATTTCTCCTGATACAGGGTCAATTCTTACTATTTTTTCTACTTCATCACCAAAGAAACAAATTCTGGTTATAATTTTTTCATAAGCAGGCATAATTTCTACAACATCACCCCTCACCCTGAACTTGGCTCTATCAAGTTCTAAATCGTTTCTTGAATATCGAACACTAACAAGGTGTTTTATTAGATCATCTCTATCAATTTCATCGCCTACATTTATTTCGGTTGAACCTTTAAAATAATTTTCAGGGAGCCCCAAACCATAAATACAACTGACAGATGCAACAATTATTACATCATTTCTTTCGTAAAGACTTCGGGTTGTGTGGTGTCTGAGTTTATCAATTTCATCATTTATACTTGCAGTTTTTTCGATGAATGTATCAGTTCTGGGAATATATGCTTCCGGCTGGTAGTAGTCGTAATAACTTATAAAGTATTCTACAGCATTATCAGGAAAGAGTTCTTTAAATTCGCTATAAAGTTGTGCCGCAAGAGTTTTGTTGTGAGCAATTATTAATGTTGGCTTTTGGATTTGTTCAATTACATTCGCAATTGTAAATGTTTTCCCAGACCCTGTTATCCCCAATAGGGTCTGAGTATCATAACCTTTTACTAGTCCATCTGTAAGCTCTTTTATAGCTGTTACTTGGTCTCCGGCTGGTTTATATTTGGAATGTATTACAAATCTCTTCTCCATACAAAGACATTATACAACGTGCAGAGGTAAATGGGTAGGGGTAAATTAGTAGGGGTAGGGTAAATGATTATGGGTAAATTGAAATAAATTTAGCAACCCAAAAGTAGCGTTCCATCTAGTGTAAGTGTTGTTGAATCTTGAAGATATGGATAATTTTTGATGTCCTGATTATTTACAAACTCTATTGCTGATGCTCTTGCAATCTCAAGTATTTTGGCGTCTTTTACAATATCAGAAATAATCAAATCAGGTAGTCCACTTTGGCGTACCCCTAAAAATTCGCCAGGGCCCCTTATCTGTAAATCTTTTTCAGCGATGACAAACCCATCATTGGTTTCTGTCATTATTGAGAGTCTATTTCTAGTTTCTTGAGATTTAGTTGATGAAGAAATTATGCAGTAAGATTGCAAGTCACATCGACCAACACGCCCTCTCAATTGGTGCAATTGTGGAAGCCCGAATCTTTCTGCGTTTTCAATTACAATAACTGTAGCATTTGGTACATCAACTCCGACTTCTACGACTGTTGTAGAAACGAGGATATCATATTCTTTATTCTTAAATTTTTTCATTACGTCATCTTTTTCAGAGTTTTTAAGTTTCCCGTGTAACAAGCCTATTTTAAAATCAGGGAATACTGTTGTTTGTAATCTCTCTGCCTCTGTTTTTGCCGCTTTTGCTGACAAAGTCTCACTCTCATCAATTAGTGGATAGACAACATAAGCCTGATGTCCTGCTTCTACTTCTGATCTTACAAGAGATTGGATTTGTTTTTTAGGTACTCCCATTTTAGTTATAATTGGTTTTCGTCCTTTTGGAAGTTCATCTATTATAGTCAAATCTAAATCCCCATTTACAGTAATAGCCAATGTCCGAGGAATTGGAGTTGCTGTCATTGTTAAAATTTGAGGGTTATTGGCTTTTTTGCGTAAACTCAATCTTTGTTTAACCCCGAATCTATGTTGTTCATCAATTACAATTGCGCCCAAATTCGCAAATTCTATATTTGATTGAATAAGTGCCTGAGTCCCAACAGCAACATTAATTTGACCATTCCTTAATCCTGTTTCTGAAACTTCTCTTTGTTTTTTGCCAATACTTCCAATGAACAAACCTGAACTCAAACCTAGAGGCGTTAACCACTGAATAAAGTTGTTGTAGTGTTGTTGAGCAAGAATTTCAGTAGGTGCCATAATCGCTGCTTGGTAGCCATTTTCAATTGCCGCAAGAAGCATTATGCAAGCAACTACAGTTTTCCCACTCCCTACATCTCCTTGAAGCAGTCTTTGCATAGGTTCAGGAGAGTTCATATCATTAAGAATCTCATTAATTGCTTTCTGTTGTGCGGAAGTCAATTTGAATGGTAGTCCATTTATAAATTTGTGAACCAGACCTTTTTCACTAATTTTTAGCGGTATTGATAAATGGTCTTTCTTATTTTGTTCTCTAATGAGAGCGAGTTTCAATTGGATTAAAAATAATTCTTCAAAGACAAGAGTAAATCTTGCTCTATCAAGCATTTCTTGACTATCTGGGAAATGGATTTGTTCAACTGCTACTTTTTTATCAAGCAGGTCATATCTATCGACTAGATATTCAGGAACTACATTGACTATTGTATCTTTATAAAGCTGAACAGCATTGTATATAGCTTTTCTTAGAGTTTTTACATTTAGGTTTTCGGATAGTGTATAAATAGGAACGATTCTTCCAACATTCAAATTTGTTTTTGTCAGAAAATCCTCTGACATAATTGAATAAGTATTGTTTTCCAGGGTTAAACTTCCATCATAGTTATTTCGTTTCACTGTTCCTGAAATTATTATTCCAGCGTCTTTTGGAAATTGTGCTTTGGCTCTTTCAATAATGTATCGGCTGGATTTTGCATAAAAATTGTTGAGCATTATACTGCCTGTCTCATCCTGTATTTTTATTTTTACAATTCCAAGTCCTTTAGGTGTAGTAAAGGCGTCAACTCTTGTGATATACCCAAATACTGTTGTATTTGTATTTTCAACTAAATTTTTGATCAGTGTTCTTTGAGAGTAATCAATATGTTTTCTGGGTAGATAAAATAGTAAATCGCTAATAGTAAAAATGCCCAATTTATTTAGGATTGCAGCTATTCTTGGCCCAACACCTTTTACATACATAACATCAGAAAATGGGTTCAATTTCCCTTTGTTTTCCTCTGTTGTATTTTTCTGAGGTAACAATTCCGATTTAATTGCATTTACAAGATATTGAATAGATTTTTTTCTATCGGGTAGTGTATACATTGGATATTGTTCAAAGTGGACAAGGACAAATTTCCATCTTTCTGGGATTTGAGAGGTTTTTATAAATTTTCTAATCTCCCCACGTATAAATGAAGAAAAGCATTTTGTCTTTCCTCTTATATCTGTGTACTGGAATTTTGCCTCAACTTCAATCGCTTTTTTAATTTGTTCTAAATTACTATCCAATTAGACTGATAACCTCATATAAGTCCATTTTCTTAGCTTTACCTCTAATAGTTACATTAGAAATTTTTATTACATCAACTATATTTTTTACACAAGCAAAAGTGGAACTGCTTATAAGAAAATTAGTTTTATAAATCTTGTTGTAACTTTCAATTCTACTAGCCAAGTTTACCATATCGCCGATTACTGTATATTCCATACGTTTTTCAGACCCAATATTTCCAACGAAAGCTTCACCTGTATTTATACCGATTCCAATTTCTATTCTTGGTTTACCTTCCTCTAACCATTTATGTTGCAACTCATTAACCTTTTCAAGCATTTCATTTGCACATCTGATTGCGTTAATTGGGTGATTTTCATCATAAATTGGCTCCCCAAAAATTACCATCACTGCGTCCCCAATAAATTTGTTGATTACACCGTGGTGTTTGGTTACAATTGGTTCCATTTCTGTGAAATATTCATTCAAGATTACTGATACTTCATCAGCGGATAATTTTTCACTCATTGAAGTGAAGCCTCTGATATCTGAAAATAGAACGGTTACGTTTGCTTTTTTACCGCCAAGTTTTAGTTCATCAATATTTTTTACAACACTTTCCATTATGTCTTCTGAAATGTATTTCCCCATTGCTGATTTAATTTTTTCTTTGTTCTTTCCTTCAATAATTGATTTATGCGAGTATGCAAAAATCATTGTTATAAATTCAAGTGAAAGCGGTGTGATAACGCTCACAGCATAATTATCAGAGAAGGAAATCCCACAATATATTAGATATGCGATGGTAATAGCGAGTATTGATGTTACAGATACAAATAGAGAGAATCTTCTAATCATCAAATATGCCATTATCATTAGCAGAAAGGTTACAATTAAATTTTGGGAATCTTTTGCTTGTGACATAAAGTCATTTGATATCAGATTGTCTAAAACTGTTGCTTGTACGTCAACTCCTGATTGTTCATTACTTATAGGAGTTCTTAATATATCTGAAAGCCCGGTTGCGACGGCTCTTACATTAGCTCCTACAAAAACTATTTTGTTATCAAATTCTCTTGGGTTAATTATTGGGGTCTTCCCCGCTTTTAGCAGGTCATAAGATTCCATTATATCCACTGCAGAATAAGTTTTATGTGTATAGCTGGTTGAATCTCCATATCGCTTATAGAATTTTATAAAAGTATAAATTCCGCCTTTATCATTGTTTCGTGGAATTTCTATTCCTGATTTATCCCCGACAATATTATGGTCATTTACTGTGTAGCCTTCGTTATTATTCAAGTATGAAAATGCTCTTAATGCCAATGACGGATAAAGGTTATTATTATATTGAAGTACATAAGGAACACTTCTTAAAAAGCTGTCGCACCTACTTACAGGGGTTTTTACTGCACCTGTCATTTTTACTGAATTGAAATAAGTCCTAGGGAATGGAAGCAAGGCTTCAAACATGTCTGGTGAGGAGTATGTTCTACTATCTTTTATATCTATATCAAATTTTCTATGAAATTTAGTATCGTATATTGCTTGTTGTTTTTTACTTAATTCTCTATCTTGCACTAAGTCAAATCCAACTATAAGATTATTCAATTTTGAAAGAGATTGGAAGTAGCGAGTATCTGATATTGGGTTTTCGCTATCTGGTGTTGCAAACACAGCATCATTTACAACAACTTTAGTGTTGGAATATTCTTTAAAGTAATTAAAAATATTGCAGTATAATTCTCTTTTCCAAGGCCAACGGTACTTTCCTATTGACTTGTCATCAATAACAATAATTACTATATCTTTATTTCCACTTTTCTGTGCTGTGAAATTTTTAACCATAAAATTGAACGCTTTAGGCTCAAAAAAGTTATTCGTTATAGTGTATGCAATAAGCATAAAAATTATAATCGATATAAATACAATTAGCCCTTTTAAAAATTTCATAAAATATCCTTTTTATTCTTTTATGATATAATAAATTTGTTAAAAAGGATAGAGATTTATGAGTATAAATTTAATAGAATTACTTGGTGAAGAAAAAATATATCCGATTATCAGATGTAATGATGCAAATAAAGCTGAAGATATTGCATTTGCGTTGGTTGATGCTGGAGTAAAAGTTTTAGAAATTAATATTGAAAATCCCTCAATTTATAATGTTATTGAAAGAGTTTCAAAAAAAACTATTGTATGTGCAGGTGGTGTAATTACTAATTTGCAAGCAAACCATGCGTTCGCATCAGGGGCAACGATGTTTTCATCTCCTATATTTCAGATGAATATGGTTAAAATTTCAAAGAATATTAGAGTTCCATTCTTAGCTGGTGCTACAACTGCAAATGAAGCATATGTAGCTTGGAAAGCAAGAATTCCTTTGATTAAAATTTTCCCTGTTACCGCATTAGGTGGTATGAGATATATAGAAGATATTCTTAGACAAATGCCATTTTTAAATTTAATGCCTATGGGGAATATCAAACTTGATGAGGTTGAAGCTTATTTGAATAGTGGTGCGACAGCAGTTGGTGTTGGTCGTGATTTCTATGAAAATCTTGATTCAAATCAAATAACTCAACGTGCTAAAAATATTATAGAGAAAATTAAAGGATAATTTTAATGGAAAAATCCTTAGATATTATATCAATAGGTGAATGTTTATTGGAGTTGTCAACTAATGACTATTTTGAAAATTCAAAAACATTTAATGTCTCTTTTGGCGGTGACGCTCTTACATCTGCCGTGGCTGCAAAGCATATGGGGGCAAGAGTTGGTTTAATATCTAGTATCGGAGATGATTATTTTAAAAATAAACTTCTTTCCGATTTAAGAAATGAAGGTTTAGAGCTTTCTAATATAAGGTTCTGTCAAGAAAAAAACGGAATTTATCTTTGCGGACATAATGATAGAAATGAATTTGTAACGTATAGAAGAAAAGTTGCAGGTTGTTGTTTATCTCTGGATGAAAATCATGATCACGAGAAATATATAAAATCAACGAAAGCGGTCTATTCTACAGGAATAGCTCAATCTTTATCTATTGCGTCTAGTGACTTGGTTAAAAATACATTTGAACTAGCAAGGCAAAATGATGTAATAACTGCGTATGATCCTAATTATACCTCATCTTTTATGACTACGTATGATACAAAGGGATATTTGGAAGATATTATTGATTATATAGATATTTTGTTCTTGAGTTTGAAAAATGATGTTGAAAGCCTCTATGAACTTTCTTCTGTTGAAAAAATTATAAATTATTTTACAGATTATGGGGTTAAGACAATTGTTATAAAATCTCATGAAGACAAAGGTTATCATGTTTATAACAGTGGTAAAACTGAGTTTTGTCCGTTTTATGCGGAATGTAATTCTGCTCATACAATGTTCGCAGGTGATGTTTTTAATGGTGGTTTTTTGGCTGCTTTGATAAGTGGGCACACACCTTTTGAATCTGCTAAAATGGCGGCAAAACAATCTGGTCTGTTCATTGAAAAACAAGGTACAATCAAAGATATTCCTTATTTAGATGAAATCTTGGGGGATTAATGAAAAAAATATTAGTATCTGGGTATTATGGTTTTGATAATTTCGGAGATGAAGCAATCCTTGGGGTTCTTCTATCAAAATTAAAGGGTGCTGATGTTACGGTTTTATCTTCTGATCCTGAAAAAACCAGTAAATTATATGGTGTAAAGTCGATTAATTCATTTGATGCAAAAACTGTACTTGAACACCTTAATGAATTTGATGCTTTAATATCTGGTGGTGGCAGTTTAATCCAAAATGTTACCAGTATAAAAAGTTTAATATACTATTGTGGCCTTATAAGTATGATGGGGGCTATGAATTCTCCTAAAAATCCTAAAGATGTGATTATTTTCGCTCAAGGAATTGGACCAATTAAAGGGTTTTGGGCAAACTTAATTGCCAAAAATGCATTTAAAAAATGTACTTATATTTCTGTAAGGGATGAAAATAGTCAAAAACTTTTGAAAAAATATGGTGTTGAGTCTAATCTTGTATGTGATCCTATTTTTGACCTTCCTTTGCCTCCAAGGAGCAGAACTCGTAAAATAGGAATCCAGCTCAGAAGGTTTGAGACTCTTACCGATGAGTTGTTTGATGGAATTGTAAAACAAGTAGCTTTTAAATTTAGTGATAGGGAAATTGAATTAATTTCATTCCAGGATTCTGAAGATGTCGGAATTTCGGAAGTGTTTCTTCATAAATTGAAAGAAAAACACCCTACAATTAATGCTAAGATTGTTCAAGGTTTAAATAATCAACAAATAATAAATAGAGTTGGCGAGTATGATTATCTCATTGCAATGCGATTCCATGCGTGTTTGTTAGGCTTAAAATATGGTATTAAAACACTTGCCATTTCTTATGATCCAAAGGTCGAAAATTTAGCTAAGGATGCCAAAATTCCATATTTTGTAATGGATTCTTCTAAAAATGACTATAAAAAAGCATTTGAGGATTTAGATAAGCTAACTTCATTCAACCTATTAAATTTTGCTAATTCTAAACAATTTGATTGGTCTCAAACAGGAATTGATTTTTTACTTGGTTAGACTTTTCATATTTTTTGAACGAAGTTCTCTGTGATATGTTATGGCAAATCTATGTGCCTCATCTCTTATTCTTTGGATAAGGAACATCGCATTAGAATCTATCGGAATCCTTATAGGGTCTGAGTTGTTTGGTAAAAAAACTTCTTCTTCGCGTTTCGCAAGAGATACAAAATCTATGCCTTTTGTGTCAAAATCTTTTATAATTTCCATAACTGAAGACAGTTGACCTTTACCTCCATCTATTATTATTAAATTTGGCCGTTCCCACTTTGCCTCACCTATTCTTGCAAGCCTTCGGGACAAAACTTCTTTCATTGAAAGAAAATCATCTGGTTTCCCTTCTGCCATTTTGATTTTAAATTTTCGATATCCAGATTTTTTGCTTTGCCCGTTTTCAAAAACAACCATTGATGCAACTGTATTTGTACCTTGAATATGAGATATGTCGTAGCACTCTATTCTATTTGGAAAACTTGTAAGTTTCAATTTCTCTGTTAAGTAAGACCCTACATCATTAAAATCGTTTCTTATTGTAGTCATTTTTTTAATTTTGGCAGTTTCCAATAGATTTCTTGCATTTTTCAGTGCTAATTCTGTGAGTTCTTTACCTTGTTTTGATTTGCCATAGTTTATTTGTATATTTTTACCAGACAGGATTTTCAACCAATCTTGATAAAGAGTTTTTTCGCCGATTGCTTCAAGTTCATTTGATACAATTTTGTCTGGAAATTCTAGCATTAAATTTGAATAATATTCTCTAAAAAAGGTGCTAAATATACCTATGGTGTCATCGTTTTCTACAAAATAGGTAAAATCTTTTTTATCAATCAATCTGCCTTTCCTTATTAGCATGATTGTAATTGCGAGGATCCCATCTTCGTGGATTGTTGCGATTATATCCTGATTTAGTTTTGTATTCTCAAATACTACTTTTTGTCTTTCAAGTGTTTTTTGAAGATCCAAATAACTGTCTCGGAGCTTTGCAGCTTTTTCAAATTGTTCTGATTTTGCATATCTATCCATTTCTTCTTTAATCTTTTTTAAAAGCTCAGACTGTTTGCCTGATAGAAATAATTCTACTTGTGCGACAATATTTTTGTATTCATCAGGTGTGATTTTACCTTGACATGGAGCCATACATCTTCCTATGTGATAGTATAAGCAAGGTCTGTTTGAAAATTTTGGTGTTTTACACTGTTTTAGAGGGAAAATTTTCTTCAAAAAATCAAGAGTAGAATACATTGCTCTAGAATCTGTATAAGGACCATAAAATCGCCCTTTATCAGGGTTTAAATTTTTCTTTCGAACAACAGTTATTCTAGGGTAGTCTTCATTTGTGATTAAAAAATATGGATACTTTTTATCATCTTTTAATAGAATGTTATATTTAGGTTTGTATTTCTTTATCAAATGTGATTCAAGAATAAGGGCTTCAACCTCAGAATCAGTAATGATATATTCCATTCTTTCTATTTGGGCAACAAGAATGGTCACCTTGATTCTATCGTGACTCTTATGAAAGTAGCTGTATACTCGGCGTTTTAAATTCTTTGCTTTCCCAACGTAAATTACTTCGTCATTGATGTCGTAGTAAATATAACATCCTGGCAATGTCGGAACGATTTTTAATGTCTGAGATAATTTATCATTCATATATAAATTATAGCAGAGGGCATATAAAATTCCAAAATATATAAATTCTTATCGTGCCTATTTATTGTTAATCATATTTGTTAATATTGACTCTGCTTTGTTTCTTTGTGGGTCTTTGTGGTGTATAAAATCTTTTGCAGAATAATTTACAATATAATCTGGAGCGATTCCTTTTTTATTAATGTCATAACCGTTTGGTGTAAGGTATTTTGCAATAGTTAAATTTAAACCTGTTGCATTTGGTAGTGGAATAATTCTTTGTACCATACCTTTTCCAAAGGTTCTTGTCCCTACAAGTACTGCTTTATGGTGGTCTTTTAGTGCTCCAGAAAGTATTTCACTGGCACTAGCACTAGCTCCATCAACCAAAACAACTATTGGCTTATTAATTCTTAGTGAACTCATTTGAGATTTGATGTTTTCTACTTTACCATCTCGAGAAAGGATACTTACGATAGTTCCATCATCAATGAATATGTTGGCAATAAATACTGCGTTGGCAAGTAGTCCACCAGTATTTCCTCTTAAATCAATTATTAGTCCCTTACTTCTATTTGTTTTTTGAAGTGCTGTAACAAATTCTGTTGCAGTAGATGTTCCAATAAAACTTGAAATCTTTATGTACCCGATATTATTTTTAACAGAACATTTTACAGATTCTATCTTAATAGATTTTCTTTCAACATTTTTGACTAATTTATGATGATTTCTAAATATTATTAATTTCACAGAGGTACCTTCTTCCCCTCTTACAAGAGTTGCAACGTTTGCTATGTTCATGCCGCTGACTTTTTTATTCCCGACTTGCAAGATTATGTCATTAGCTTTTATTCCTGCTTTTTCTGCAGGTGTATTATCTAAAACGCTATAAACTAAAATTCTACCGGAGCTGTTCATAATATTTACGCCAATTCCGCTTATTTTTGATTCAATTGAACAATTTTGTTCTGCGTAATCCTTTTTAGGAAGGTATCTTGAGTAATCATCATCTAAACTGGCAACCATTGTATCAATTGCAACTTTTGCATCGGCATCGGTTTTAATTTTATTTCTATAGTGTTTTTTCCAATATGACCAATCTTGATAATTTAATGATGAATCATAAAATCCATCATCAATCTCTCTCCATGTTTTATTAAATAATTTTTGAGGTTTTATTTGGGTATTATTAACTAGTGATTGGGTGTCTACACTTTGTGGAGTGTTTAGGAAGCCAACTATTAGCTGGTTTCCGATAAACAGTACCAAAATTGTCAATATAAAAATAAACCATTGTTTTTTCATCATACAAATAATATAACACCAAGGTAAAATATTAATCAATATACAGTTAGCTAACTTTTTAAAGTGCTTGAAATCCTGGAGAGGTTAATGGCAATCCTTGGTAACCTGTATTAGCGTATACTGCTTTTTTAATATATTGGTTTGTATGTCCGCCCTTTTCAAATAGCTGTTTTAGCGTATTTTCTCTTTGGACTAGTGCCGAATTTAATTGATTAGATTCTGGGTACATCTCAACTATTTCGGACCATACAGCGGCTTCCATTGTCCATGCATATGTTTCTTCTGATAGAGAGTTATATTCATCCTGATGTAATGCTTCATGAGATAATAACGCTGCTAATGCCCCTGGAGGTGCGAATCTGTGTTTCGGATTTATATAAATACACAATTTATCTTTTCTTTTCCATCCAATTGCATCAAAATTTGCATAATTTTTGTTAAGTGTGCTTAAATCCCTGAATTCTATTTTTACGGGGTAGCCTGAAAGATTATTTCCGATAAGGGCTTTTCTCGAAAAATCCCCATCAGTTCCTTTTAACATATCAATTGCTACATATATAAGTTCTGATCTGCCAGTATCTTTGTACTCATCTTTAATGTATTCAATGTATTCATTTGTATATTTTGCAGGAAGTTTAACATTCGGTGGTATTGGGTCAAAATTGTTTCCCAACGCAAAAACCGGTTGTGTAAGCATTCCTAATAATATTATTAAATTAACTGTAAATTTTTTCATACCCTCACCAATCCTAAAAAGAGTTTTTAACTTGAGCCTAATTCTATAGTCTATCATGTATTATAACTACTTTTTTAACAAAGGCAAATCCTTTAAAATGATGATTACTACGCTTCTTGAGCCAATAGCAGATTTATGATATATAAATCTGAGGGTTCATCAACTTCAAATAATGTATTTTGTGACATTTCCCAGTATTCTACTGGAGTAGTTATTCTGCATTGAGCTTTTAGTATTTCTTCCCTCGTTGAGATATAAAATGCACCATTTTCTATCTCATATCCATCCCAATCTTGCCTTCTTGGGCGTTTATTTGGGTCGTAGTTAGCGGTGCTACCATTTGTATCCCAAAGAAATTGGTATCGTCTTACTGATGATACCAATGACTTCTTATCAGATTTTAAAAGTTTTGCTATTGCTCCATCAATATCAGATGTTTTTGTAAGAGGTGAGGTTGCTTGTAAAAATACAACTTTATCAAAAGCATAGTTTTCGCAAAATTCGATTAAGGCACTTTCAGAAGTCGCTGTATCGCTAGCACTTTCAGCACTTCTGGATATAACTTCCACTTTATCAAGTCCTAATGACTCTACAACATTTTTTATATCATCTCCATCTGTTGAGACATAGATTTTATCAATATATTTTGAATTATTTGTAGCATTCAAAACCCAGTAAATAAGAGGTTTCCCTCCAACCGGTATAATATTCTTGTGTTTTATAGACTTACTCCCACTTCTAGCTGGAATAAAAGCTACGTTAGACATCTACATATCCTATAAATGGGATATTTCTATAGTATCCTTCAAAATCCAGTCCGTAACCGACAAGAAACTTGTCTTCAACAATGAATCCAGAAAAATCAGCGTCGACATCAACATTTCTTTTTGATTTCTTATCTAAAAGTGCACAGAATTTTGTTGATTTTGTATTGAAATTATGATCAATAAAATCCAATAAGAATTTTGCTGTGTGCCCAGTATCAATAATGTCTTCAACTATTAAGACGTTTTTACCATTAATATCTGGCAAAGAAAGATTTACTGCCTTAACTTTTCCGCTTGAGGCATAATCTGAACCATAGCTTGAAAGTCTTATAAATTCCATTTTTAGTGGCATATCAAGATGTTGAACCAATTCTGTATAGAACATTACAGAACCTTTTAAAACACATATAGTATAAATTTCTTCGCCCTTATATGTTTCGTTAATTTCTTTCGCAAGTGATTTAATTCTCTCTTGGAGCTTTTCTCCTGAATAAAGAACGTGTATATCATCTAATGTGATTTCCATAAATTATTTCCTCATTTGTGTTTAATACTTATTTTGTGTGTGGGTTTGTTTGATACATGAATTTTATTACTTAATCCTAATCCTGCAACCCACAAAACTTCGTTTTCTTTGCATAATAAAACCAGTTCGTCTTTTCTATGTTGTGGTATTGATTTTGATATAAGGTATTTCTTCAGTTTCATGCTCCCTTCCATCCCTAAAGGATTTATTATATCTCCATCTCTGCGTGTTCTTAGTACTAAATCTAGATCTATGTTACTAAGATCAATATAGGCGTAGTTCGCTGAATCTTTTGGAAATTCTGTAGTATCTTCATCCATATATGATGAGATTTCAAAAATGTAATCTCCAAATTCATATTCCCCTTCAAGCCTTACTAAAACTTCATTTCCTATTTTAGGTTTTTTAGTAATTATTTCTATTGTTTTTGAACTTACATAAATCCATTTCTCTTTTGTAAGAGACATCTTGCAACCATTGTTAGATTTGTGGTTTTCTTTTATAAAGTTATAGATATTATATATTTTTTCAGAATCATAATCAATATTATTATCAACTACCAAGTCGTAGATGAGTTTTCTTTTAACTGATGGTGATAATATCATAAATCTAGGAGTCAAAATTATATTTTCATCATAGACTCTCGATTTTACTATATCTATGTACTCTTCAACTATATTTGATTCATCAGTTGCTACTTTTGATAGATTGTTTAGCGCTTCAACTACATTGTCATTAATTTCTTTTGCCATAGGCATCAGTTTGTGACGTATAAAATTGCGTTTATATTTTACATTTTCATTTGACGAATCATTATTTGGAATTAGATTGTTTTCTTTGCAGTATTCATCAATTTCTTCTCTTGTGATATTTAAAAACGGTCGGTAGATATTATTTCTTTTTTCTGAGATAGCCTTTAAACCTGTAACGCCAGTTCCTTTTATTATTCTATATAAAACGGTTTCTGCGTTATCATTTTTATTGTGGGCGGTAAATAAAACATCTGTTTTATATTCTTTGAGTGCTTTATTAAAAAATTCGTATCGGATTGCTCTTGCAACAGCTTCGGATTGTTTTAATTTGCCTGAGGCTGTTTTGGTATAAAATTCTATTTGTCTTTCTTCACAGAATTTACGGCAATTTTCTTGCTCCATTTTTGATTCTTCACCACGCCAGTTATGGTTAAAATGTGCAGCAACTAATTTGACATTAGGGTTAATATCAGGGGATTTTGAAATATTAAATAATACATCTAACAAGCAGGTTGAATCGTGTCCTCCGGAAAAACCTACTATTATCGTTTTACCTTCTAGATTATGTCGTTTAATAAACTTTATAATCGTATCTTGTAAATTACTCAATTTCTTTCAATATTCCATACTTAATTTCAACGGCGTCAACACCAAGTTGTTCAAGAACTTTCATTGCTAATGCTGATGGTTCAGATGTAATCGCAAGCAATAAATCTTCAGAAGTAATTCTATCTCTATTTGCCTTTTTAGCCAGTTTCCAAGCTTTTTCAAGAACTGTTTTAGCACGTTTTGTGAAAACTATTTCACTATCGAAATAATCGTCTCCATATCCTAGTTGAGATTCAATTATTTTACGAGCGTCTTGTAGTGTTATTTCAAGCTGATTAAGAACTCTTGCACCCACGCCAGCTCCCTCTGCTAAAATCCCAAGTAGTAACATTTCGGTGCCTACAATTTTTTTCCCTATTCGTCTAGCTTCTTCTTTTGCCAATTTCATTATGATAAGTGTTTCGGGCATTTGTTTTTCTATAGGTTTCATTATTTTGTTTGTTAATTCTTTTTCTGTAATATGCAAATTCTTAAATATTTTGCAAGCGACTCCCTTTTTGGATTTTAAAATACCTAATATCATGTGTTCAGGTAAAACCTTTGATGAACCCATTTCTTTCGCAATTTCTAATGCTAAATTCATAGCAATAAATGCATTTGGCGTAAATACGATTTTTCTGCCTTCATATTCTGCATACCTGGAATCTAAACGTAATAATTCCTCATCAAATTTTTCTGCTGTTATTCCTAACTCTTCAAAAATCTTTGATAAAGAACTGTCTTTATCTTCCAATATTGATGAAATAACTTGTTCTGTCCCGAGAATTTCATATCCAGAAGCTGAAAGTTTCGACATAGCTCTATCAAAAATCGGAGCTATTTGAGAATCATCATACATTAAATCAATAGTGTTAGTTGATTCTTGTTCCTCTCCTTCAGGGTGTTCAAGTTTTTTCTTTTTCTTTTGGACTAGTTTATTTAAAATATCTTTGGCATTTAAAATATTAAAATCAAACTTCTCAAGTATTTTTACAGCATTATTACTTTTATCAAATAATAACGCAAGAAATAAATGTTCAAATAGTATGTTTTGGTGTCCTGATGATTTCGCTAAATCAAGAGTTTTTTTAAGAACTTCTTTAAAATGATGGTTGAATGAAATTCTTTCAAATTTGGTCGCTGATTGAGAAACGTATGTTCTTACTTCAGTATCGATTTCATCTAGTGTGATATTGCCATATCTAAATAGTCTTAAATTGATACCCTTAGCTTCTTTTACGATTGCATAAAGTAAGTGTTCCAAACATACTTCGGAACTTCCAAGCTCAAGTGCATAATTTTGAGCTTCGGATACTGTATTTATAGCTTGTTCCGTAAATTTCTCAAACACGTTAGTCTTCGTCCTCTATGCTCTCAATATATTCAGAGACTCTATCAAACTCACTATCATCTTCAATAGTTTCAAATACGTATTCTTCGCCTTCTTTTGTTAGTCTCATTAAAACAAGTTCAGATTCTTCTGAATCTTCATCATCCACAGGAATCAAAAGTGCGTATTCTTTATCTTCAAATTCAATAATGTCGAATAATTCAAATTGGACTTTTTCGCCATCTTCTGTTTCGGTTTCGATTATTTGGTTTTCTTCTTCTTTAGCCATTTTATCTCACTTTCCTAAATATTGTTCAAGTATTATACGCGCACTTTCAATATCAACCAGCGATTTATCTTTTCTGAAATTTATTTTTCTTTCTCTAAGATTTTCTTCTGCTTGCTCAGATGTCAAACGCTCATCTTCAAATACTATATCAAACCCATCAAATTTACCAGCAAAATTTTTGCAGTCATCTGCCTGAAATCCATGGGTTCCATCCATGTTTAAAGGTAGTCCTACAACAATTGTAGCCACTTTATTTTCACTAGCTATTTTAAGAATTGAGTTTATTGCATCAACTTCGGGCATTCTGGGGACACAGCACACGCCATTTGTTGTTATTTGCAAAAAATCACTTAACGCAACGCCTATTCTTTTTGTCCCAATGTCCAGTGCCATTACTTTGTGCAAAATTCAACTCCTGAAGGTTATTTAACCCATTTGTTTTCAACTGAGGATATTATCATATCGACTTGTATAAGTTCAAACCCTAAGGAATTGTCTTCATGTTTTTTCTCAAACATGCTCTTAGTATTTTTGCTATTCGTGATTATCCATCTTTGTCTTACATAATATTCATAAATACTTTTTCTTAAAATATTGGTTAAAAATTCTTTATTATCAATTAGAGATTGCAATAATTGAGATTCTGAGTTCTTTGCGTCTATTTCACTCAAGTATGCCGCAAAATAAAATCGTTTATTCCATAATATAATTTCTTTTTCTGTGTATACTCTGTTGTAATTTTCTTCTACAAATTTATCTAGGTCAATATTGAACTCGTTTGCACGCATTTGAGAATTTAGTTTATCAATAAAGGCTTTAAACTCTTCAGATGTGTCTGTATCATAAAACCAGTGTTGGACGAAATCAAACTGTGAAATTTTTACTATTTCATCTCTTGTTAATGTTTTACTGGATATATTGCATTTTGGTTCTTTTACTTCAATATCAAGAAATATGTTTTTCCAACATACATATTCATAAGGAAGAATATCCATATTGTATCGTGATAATTTTTCAGCATCATCAATGAAGCCCTTTAATACATTTGGAGTGATTTCAACTTTTCTCCCATTGTTGAAGAATCTTTCTAATATTCTATCAAAGTCAAATTCTGTTATTTCATTGAATCCAAAGCAATCTAAAATGCCATATCTATCATTTATAACCATTGCTACAAATTGTAATGTTTCATCATCCCTTTTTCTTGTAAATACAATAGCATTGTTTCCATGCCCATCAGGATAACTTATATAAGATTTATAAGGCTTTGATGCTTTTAAAATTTCTTTATAAAATTCAATAGTATTGTCAACCCTTACTCCTGAAAGTTTTAGAGTTGATAACCCTTTATTAATCATAGGAACAATGTCTTCGCCAACAAATGCTTTTGCATCTTCAAAAGCATGAAATGCTAATTGTGATTTAGAATTTGCCAACAGCTCAATAACTTCCTGAGATAGTTTTGATTTTGGATCATATAAGAATATAGGAATAAGGATATTTGCTAAAGCATCATGACTGTAATCTTCGTTTAGTGATTTGACCAATATTTGTTGTTCTTCACTAGGCAATGCAGTTAAAAAATCCATGAAATCAATTTGGGCTTCAGGATTCATAATTGCAGTATTTAACAATTCTTTGGTTTCTTCATCTACAATTTGTTCAAACTCTGTAAAATAGCCATTCACTTCATCATATTGGATTTCGCTCCCAATATCTTTTAGCAAATTAAAAGCAATCATTTTAGCGTAATCATTTATTTTAGGGTTTTTGATAAATTCTCTTAACCCTGTATTAAGGGCCTCTTTGTTAAATAATCTTGTTAGCATGTAGCAGATTACAAAAGCCTTCTGTTCTTTAGCTCTGGCAAGTTCTTTTAGTAGAACGTCCATTACGTCATTTTTATCAGGTACGGCATCCAAAGCGGCAAACATATCATCTGAAACTGCTGTTGTAGTTTGTAATTTTGTAATTAATGTCAAAATTTCTGCTTTAATTTGAATTTTATTCATCTATAACCTCTAAATCCTTCATACTTTGTTTGTATTTCCTACAGGTAATTGGGTTCTTTATCTGCATTTTCCCCAAAAGGCATCAAGAATTGCTTGAGCTTCCGCAGATGGCATTCGATCGTTTAGTATTAAGTATTGAACTGCAATCATAGCACATTCAGAACAGATATTAACTCCAGGACCTTTCACCATTTTTATTACATCAGTATTAGGTCTTCCACAAAAACTACAGTATACAGGTTCATTTGATTGGACTTCTTCATTCGCTACAGGAGTGGGTTTGTGCTCTCTTTCTTTGTGAGGTTTGTCTCTTTTTTCACCTAAACGTACAATTTTGTCATCACTCATAGATAAGCTCCTTATTTTTTTCTATTGTAACTCAATATATTAAACTTGTGAAGAGAGGATATTGAAAAACTCAACATTAAATGTATTAAATTTTTATTTCCATTTTTTTTCAGGTGATAAAATGGGGTTATGGATAAGGATACGGAAAAACTCCAAAATCTACAATTTTGAGAGTTTTCCGTATCCGACATATAGGATGTGAGAAGCAAGAATAGTCTTGGTAAAAGACTAACTTAGTTATCACTGGACTTCGGAGCTGCGAGAAAAATTCTTAATTTTTCCGCACGCTCAATTAAGCTATGGGAGGGCAAATGTAATGACAAAATGTTTATTTATTACAGCGACTGGTACGGATATCGGAAAAACATACATATCAGCCCTAATTGTAAAAAAAATGAGAGAGTTAGGTTTTAATTGTGGGTACTATAAACCTGTATTAAGTGGAGCAATAAAAGAAAATGGAGAATTGGTTCCTGGAGATTGCAAACAGGTAGTTGATACGGCTAAATTGGATTGTAAACCGATTGACTGTTTATCATATTGTTTTGAAGAAGCTGTTTCTCCTCACCTTGCCTCTGAACGACGAGGTATAATGATATCTAAAGATAAAATTATGGAAGATTTTAATAAAGCTAAACAAAAATATGATTATGTATTAGTTGAAGGTGCTGGTGGTATAACATGCCCCATTGATATGAACAAAAAATATCTGCTGAATGATTTAATAAATGATATGAATCTTGATATTGCTATGGTTGCTGATGGCGGGTTAGGAACTATAAATTCTGTTCTTTTGACAAATGATTATGCAAAAGCGAAAGGAATAAAAGTTCAAGGTATAATTTTGAATAACTATTTGAAAGATGACTTTATGCATCAAAATAATAAAGATGTAATTGAAGATCTAACCGGCATAAAGGTTGTTGCAACTGTGGCTAAGGGAGATACAGATATCAATATTTCTAAAGAAGATTTAATAAGTATGTTTAAGGAAGTGTAAAATGAATAACTGGCAAGAGAAAGATTTAAAATATATTTGGCATCCGTGTTCTCAAATGAAGGATTATGAGGAACTGCCACCTATAGTGATTGACCATGCAAAAGGCATAAATCTTTATGATATTGATGGTAAATGTTATAAGGATGTAGTAAGTTCATGGTGGTGTAATCTTCTAGGACACTGTAATCCAAGAATAAATCAAGCGATGAAAAATCAATTAGATGTTTTAGAGCATGTTATTTTTGCTAATTTTACTCATAAGACAGCAATAACATTGTGTGAAAAACTTATGGATAAAATGCCAAAAGGTTTGTGTAAGTTTAATTTTGCTGATAATGGGTCTGCGGCAGTTGAAATGTCATTAAAGATGAGTTTTCAATACCATATGCAAACTGGTAATCCTCAAAAAACAAGATTTATGGCTCTTACTGATGCTTACCATGGGGAAACTTTGGGAGCACTTGCAGTTGGCGCTGTAGACTTGTATTCGCAATTGTATAAACCATTATTATTGGATGTAATAAGGATTGATGGCCCAGATTGTTATAGATGTCCTTATGGTAAAAATTATAAGACTTGTAATGCAGAGTGTTTTGAAAAAACAGAAAAAGCTTTTAAAAAATACGGAAATGAAACTGCAGGAATGATAGTAGAACCGCTTCTTCAAGGTTCTGCCGGTATGAAAATTTATTCTCCTATTTATTTGACAAAGTTAAGAGCTTTGTGTGATCAATATAATGTTCATTTGATTGCAGATGAAATAGCAACAGGATATGGTAGAACAGGTAAAATGTTTGCATTTGACTGGGCTGAAGTTTCTCCTGATATTATGTGTATTTCAAAAGGTTTAACGGCTGGTTATATGCCTATGTCCATAGCTATTTGCACTCAAAAAATATATGATGCTTTTTATGCAGATTATTCAGAGGGTAAGGCTTTTATGCATAGCCATACGTATGCGGGGAATCCTCTTGGCTGTTCTGCAGCAATAGAAGTTTTGAATATATTAGATGATGAAAAAATTATTGAAAATGTTAGGAGAAAAGCTCCTATATTTAATAAGATGATTAAAGAAAAATTTGCTAATTTGCCTCATGTCGGTGATATAAGGGATGTTGGATTAATTAATGCGATTGAACTTGTCAAAGATACAAAGACTAAGGAGTCTTTTGATAGTAAATTAAGACTTGGATATGAGATTTATAAAAAAGCATTAGATAAAGGTGTTCTTTTACGACCGCTTGGTGATGTTATTTATTTTAATCCGCCTTTGATTATTGAAGAAAATGACATGGATTTTGTTACCGATATTGCTCTTGAGTGTACTAAAGAAATATTAGAATGTTGACCGAGATAATAAAATTATAATTTATGTTAGACTTTTTTTATGCAAAATCTTGTAGATATTCAAACTGAAATTGAATTTATAAAAAAATGCGAACTTGATTTCAACTGTCAGTCCGACGAATTAAAGGGCATTCTTGTCGATTTTTTGTCTCAAAAATCAAAATACATAAGGTCTACTGTTGCATGCCTGCTATTTAAGTCAATGGGGATTGAGCTTTCTCAATCTCAGTTATATGTTTTGGTTGCAACAGAGCTTATTCATAATGCATCATTGATTCATGATGACGCAATTGATGAGAGCGAAACTCGAAGAAATAAGATTTCATTGAATATGAAATTTAATAATAAACTTGCAATAATTTCAGGTGACTATCTTTTGTCTCTCGCAAATAAATATATATTAATGACTAAATCTTTTGAAGTTGTAGAGAATTTTTCAAATTGTATTGGTAAAATGTGTATTGGGGAAAGTAATCAATATTTTGAAAGATACAAGATTCCAAGCATGGATAATTATATTGATAAGACAACAAATAAGACTGCAGAACTTTTTAAGGCTTTGATTATGTCTATATATTTTCTTGCGAAAGAGAATGTTTCAATTGATATTGAATCGTTTGCAAGAAACTTTGGAATCGCTTTTCAAATAAGGAATGACCTTGATGATTATATGAAAAAGGATTGTTCAACTGATATCAAAGATGGGGTGTATACAGCTCCTGTTATTCTAGGTCATTCAATTGATTATAATGTTGAAGCTATTGAAAAAACATTGAATTTAATACATAATTACTCAGAGAAGGCAAAATTTTGTATTAAAGATATTCAATGTAATGAATATAATTTGGCCTTAGTGGGGATTATTGATAAATTATGCAATCCAAAGAATTATTAAAAAAGATTAAACCCAAAATTAAACCATTTTTAAAAGAAACAATAGATACAATTGTATTTGTTGTTGTGATGGTTAGTTTAATTAGATTTTTTGTTGGTGAAATCCGTTGGATTCCATCAGGGTCTATGAGGCCGACTCTCATTGAGGGTGATAGGATTTTTGTAGAAAGATTTACACGATTTTATTCTACACCTACTCGTGGAGATATAATGGTTTTTTATCCTCCGTTTGTTCAGTTGGATAAGACTCCTAGTGGGGTATTTAAAAGACTTACAGGCTTTTTCTGTAAGGATATTGCTTATATTAAACGTGTTATAGGTATGCCTGGTGATAAGATTGTCATTAAAAGAAATTCTCGTGGACGCTATTTTGTTTATGTTAATGGAAAAGCGCTTGATGAAGATTATATCTTGAGTGATTTTGATTCTATCCCTTGTACCAATGAAATGTATTGTGGACCTATGACTGTTCCTAAAGGTTGTTATTTTATGATGGGTGATAATAGAGGAAATTCTCAAGATAGTCGTTTCTGGGGCTTTTTGCCTCAAGACCGATTTGTCGGGAAGGCAGTGTTCCTTTTTTGGCCTGTGACTAGAATGCGTACTTTTTAGGAATTTGGTATAGATGCAAATTTATAAAGATAAATGTTTCTTTGACCCAGTAGATATTATTACGGCTTTTGACAATGCTGGAGTAGTGGATGCTTTTGTGAAAATTGAAAAATATAAAGCTCAAAATAAATACCTTTTGGGCTATGTTCGGTATGAAACAAAGGATGTATTTTTAGGCAAAGAAATTACCTCAGAATTTCCACTTGTTTATTTTGAAGTCTTTGATTCATATAATAATTTTGAACCATATCTTCCTCAAAACCGAGTTAATATATATTCAGAATCAGAAATATCTTATGAGAAATACATATTTGCATTTGAAAAAATAAAATCTCATATCGCAAATGGAAATACATACGAAGTTAATTATACTTATCCATTTAATGTCTATACTGCAGCGGAAAGCATAAATCTTTACAATCATTTAATCCAAAAACAGAAAACGGAGTATAATTGTTTTATTTCTAATAAATATGAACATTTATTATCATTTTCTCCTGAATTATTTTTTAAGTTGGAAGGTTCTAAGATTCTTACTAAGCCAATGAAAGGAACGATGCCAAGAGGTTCAATTCAAGCAGAAGATGATAACAATAGGGCTTTTTTAGTTTCTGATGAAAAAAATAAAGCTGAAAATGTTATGATTGTTGACCTGTTAAGAAATGATTTAAGTAAAATCGCAAAAACAGGGTCTGTCAAAGTTGATAAACTATTTGAAATTGAATCTCATCCTACTGTTTTCCAAATGACATCTGAAATTTCTGCTGAATTGCAAGATAATACAACTCTTTATGATATTTTTAATGCCTTGTTCCCTTGTGGCTCAATAACGGGTGCTCCTAAACGTTCTACTATTGATATTATTGATGAACTTGAGTATTTTCGTCGTGATATTTATTGTGGTGCAATTGGGTTTATTTCTCCAGATGAATGTGTTTTTAGTGTACCAATAAGGATTCTACAAAAAAAATGTACAGATAATTTTTATAGATATTTTACTGGAGGTGCGATTGTTTGGGATTCAGATGTTTTTGAAGAGTGGAATGAAACACAGGTTAAGAAAAAAATCGTAGATACTGATTTAGAATATAAGCTTGTTGAAACTATGCTGGTTGAAGATGGCGAAGTGAATTTATTTGATTATCATAAAATAAGAATAATGGATTCTGCTGATAAGTTAGGATTTAATTTTCATCCCAAGGACTTTGTATTTGATACTAGTAAAAATTGTATTGTTAGATTTTTATTATCTAAAGATGGGGAAACTGAAGTAGAATATTTGGACATCTATCCTACAAGATCAAATAAAATTAAAATTTCTAAGTTCTGTATCTCTAAAGACAACATGTTTCTTGGTCACAAGACTACTTTTAGGCCTTGGTATAAAAGGCCCCTAAAGGATCTTTTTGATGTTATATTTACGAATGAAAAAGGTGAATTAGTTGAGGGAACTAGAAGTAATATTGTCTTAAAACTTGATGGGGAATTATATACACCACCAATATCTGCTGGGTTGTTAAATGGAACATATAGACAGTATTTGATTGATACTAATAAGATTAAGGAAAGAATATTGTTTGTTGAAGATCTTAAAATAGCAGAAAAAATATATTGTATTAATTCCGTCAGAAGAATGGTTGAGGTTGAACTAGTATGATTGTTATAGATAATTATGATTCTTTCACATATAATATTGTCGAGTATTTTAGAATACTTGGAGAAGATGTAAAAGTTTTCAAAAATGATGAAATAAAAATTCCAGATTTAGAAAAAATGGATTTTAAATCTATTGTTCTGTCTCCAGGTCCATCCAACCCAGATAATTCAGGATTGACTATGGCAGTAATTAGAAGATTTTATAAAGAAAAGTCTATATTAGGTGTTTGCTTGGGGGCTCAAGCCATTGCTCAAGTTTTTGGTGCAAAGATAGTAAAATCTGATAATCCAATGCATGGAAAGTGTTCTAAAATTTATTTTGATGAAGGTAAAAATCTATTTAAGGATGTCCCACAAGGTTTTTTAGCTACACGTTATCATTCGCTTGTTATTGATAAATCAACAATTAAAAGTCCTGTTGTTGAGATCGCAAGGACAGGGGATGCTGTCCCTATGGCAATAAAAGTTGAGGGTTTCAATGTTTATGGCGTTCAATTCCACCCTGAGGCAATTTTAACTGAACACGGATTAGATATATTTAGGAATTTTTTAGCCATTTCTAAAGGGTAGTGTATTCAAATAACTATTTTTTAAATCTGTTTCGTGCTTATTTATGTGATATTATTGTACATATTATAGACTGAGCGGAGTTCAAATGAGATACATTAAGAAACTATTTATATATTTATTAATAATTTTTGTTGTGCAAAATCAGGCTATGGCGGAAATTGTTAATGGTAATTGGCATAATGATTTAAGAACATTATTTTTGCGTAATCAGTCAATAATATATGTAATCAATATAAGAACATTTAATGCAAAAGATACTAATAAAAATGAGATTATTGATTCTGATGAAGAGAGTGGAAATTTCATAAATGCAATTGATAGATTAGACGAATTACAAAAAGAAGGAATTAATACAATCCATGTACTTCCTATAACATCAATTGGGAAACTAAAATCTCTTGGAACGGCGGGTTCTCTATATTCAATTTCAGATTTCTCTCAAATTAATACACAACTAAAAAATGCTGATTCGACGCTTTCGGTTGATGAGCAGGCTAAAAAATTCGTAGATGAATGTCATAAAAGAAATATAAGAGTTATTATTGATCTCCCAAGTTGTGGGTCTTATGATTTATTTCTTGCTCATCCTGAATATTATGTGAAAGATGATCAAGGTCAACCTGTTATACCTGCTGATTGGACTGATGTAAGGGTTTTAGATACGGGTGTAGATGGTAAATTAAATGACGATGTTTATAATATTCATAAACAATTTGTTGATTTAGTTATGTCCATAGGTGCAGATGGTATAAGAGCGGATGTCGCTACAATCAGACCTTATACATTCTGGAAAAATTTAATTGATTATGCAAGAAGTAAAGATTCTGAGTTTATGTTCTTAGCTGAGTCTTCTGATAGTTGGACTACTCCTCCATCAAAATCCGCACCATTTACTACTTATGATAAGTTGTTAAATGCAGGGTTTGATGGATATTATGGAAGTTTCTTTAATTTGAAGAATTGGAAAGATTCGAGTGAACTTATTAGTACTGTACAGTTTAATCAAAAAATTTATAAAAATTCTTATAAAACAAAAACGGTTATTGGTAGTTTCTCAACACATGATGAAACTAGCCCTATATTAATAAATGGTCCAAAATTTTCTAAGATGATTATATGGCTAAATACCACTTTACCATTGAATTCGTATTTTGTTGATGGGTTCCCAACTGGTGATGATTATGATTATGAATGGGCAAATCAAAAAGCTGCACAAACATCTACTGATGATGAATTCTATTTTAACCACAAGGGGAAATTTGATTTGTTCAACTATTCAAGAAAACCCGGAGGAAATGATTATTCTATATATGATGAATTTGTTTTAGCAAATAAATTTAAAGAATATTATGCTTCAGAATTATCTGATTCATCTTTTATTCCTTTAAAATCCTCTGCAAAGAATGTATTTGCATACGCTCGTTCTTGCGGAACTTTCACCGTTGTCGTTATTGGGAATTTAGATTTCCAAAACACTTCAAAAGTGATTGTAAAAGTGCACAGATTAAAGGCACACGCAAAATATATTAATTTTAGAGTTAAACAAAATATATCACCTCAAATATTAAATGGTAAAATAATAACAACAGTTAATCCAGGTGATATTCAAGTTTTAATGTTCAAGAATTTTACACTACACAGATAGGAATTAAATATGAAAAGCGGTTTTGTATCAATAATTGGAAGACCTAATGTAGGTAAGTCCACTTTACTTAATCAAGTACTTGAGCAAAAAATAGTAATTACTACAGATAAGGCTCAAACTACTAGAAAAAGAATAAAAGGTATTTTCACAAATGATGAGGGACAAATTGTATTTGTTGATACTCCTGGTATTCATAAACCTCTTAATAAGTTTGGGGAGTTTTTATTGGATGAGGCAAGAGTTGCCGTTCCTGATTCAGATTTAGTTTTGTTTTTGGTTGATGGAAGTGAGCCTGCCGGTAAAGGTGACAAGTGGATTGTTGAAAATGTTATAAAAAAAACAAATATTCCAATAATTCTTGTTATGAATAAGCTTGATAAAGTATTTAAAATAGAAAAAGTTATGGATAATTTAAAAACATATTTGGATCTATTTGATAGAGATGTGTCTGTTATAAAAATATCTGCGAAGACTGGTAAGAATAAAAAAGTTTTAGTTGAAAAAATATTTGAAATTCTCCCTGAAGGAGAGTTGTTGTATCCAGAAGACGTTGTTACTGAAGAGAGTATGCGTGATATTGTTGAAGAAATAGTTCGAGAAAAAATATTGAATAACACACAAGATGAGATTCCTCATTCTGTCGCTATCAAGGTTGAAAAGTATGAAGAGAATGATAATATTGATAGGATTTATGCCAATATTTTGTGTGAACATAAAAGCCAAAAAGGTATTTTAATAGGCAAAGGCGGAAGTCTTTTGAAGAAGATAGGAACTGAAGCAAGGCTCGATTTAGAAAAGATTATTGAGAAAAAAGTATTTTTATCTCTTCAAGTTAAAGTAGAAAAAGATTGGCGAAAAAACGATAAAGTTCTTAAAAATTTAGGATATTCAAATAACGATTAGTGGCTGATAAAATTTTATCATTGATTAAAGTGTCTTCTTAAGATCCTTTATGTAAATATCTTAAAGGTCGAGGTGACATTATCACTAATTATTTTCTTTATCGAATCCAATTCAGTTGTAATAGCACTTTGTTCTGTTTCTAATTGGTTCATTCTTAAATCAACTCG